>Ga0209208_10000303_pt1 | contig 60385 bp, 49 predicted proteins | sample S1TSphfallax_3_FD_187694 | JGI IMG/M metagenome (GOLD analysis project Ga0209208, IMG submission 187694) | Host-associated microbial communities from peat moss isolated from Minnesota, USA - S1T2_Fd - Sphagnum fallax MG (SPAdes) (version 2) | ecosystem: Host-associated > Plants > Peat moss >... | reverse complement strand
ATCGGCGCCCGGTCCTTCGCCCACAAAAACCAGCGGCGATTTTTCATTGCCGTCGCCAAACACGATTTTTTTGCGCGCCTCGCACAGGCGGCAGCGCTGGCAATCGCCGATATCCAGGCGTATTTTCTCCATGCTGTCGTCGTCCGGCTGCAGCGGCGGCAGCAGCGTTTCCAGTAACGGCAAAGCTTTGGTCGGCTTGGGCATGGGCTTATAAATGCTGTCGAATCCGAGGTCGCGATAATACTCCAGGTAATCGCGAATTTGATCTGGCGTCATGCGTGCAAATGCAGGCGCAGCAGCGCCACCTGGTCCAGAATGCGTTCGGCGATTTCCGATTTTTCCGCCGGCCCGGCATGCACCACCTGGCCGGTTTGCGTGATGATGTCCACTTCGTTCTGGTCGGACTCAAAGCCCAGGCCTTTGCGGTTGACCAAATTGGCCACCAGCATGTCGCACTTTTTCTGCAGCATTTTGCGGCGCGCTTCTTCCAGAAGATTATCGGTTTCGGCCGCAAAGCCAATCAGCAGCCGGTCGCCTTTTTTCTGCCCCACCTCTGCCAGAATGTCGGGCGTCGGATCCATTTCAAGAGACAGGCGCGTGGCGGTTTTTTTCAGCTTCTGCTTGGGAATGTCGGCGATGAAATAATCGGCCACAGCCGCCGATTTGATGATGATGGTCGACTTCTCCAAATGGTCCAGCACGGCTCTGCGCATTTCCTGGGCGGTTTGGACGGGCACCAGTTGAACGCCGAAAGGCGGCTTCAGCGCGACCGGGCCGGAGACCAGAGTCACTTGCGCGCCGCGCTGGGCGGCTGCTTGCGCGACGGCGTAGCCCATTTTGCCGCTGGAGCGATTGGTGATGAAACGCACCGGGTCCAGCGCTTCCTGCGTCGGGCCGGCTGTGACCAGCACGGTTTCTCCCGTCAGGTCGCGCTTCTGCTGGCTGAGCGCATGCACGCGGGCGGCGATTTTTTCGGGATCGGGAAGGCGTCCCGCACCGACAGTTCCGCAGGCCAGCCAGCCTTCCTCCGGATCGATGACGACGCAGCCGCGCCCGCTGAGCGTGTCCAGATTGGCCTGCACCGCCGGATGATTCCACATGGCGGTGTTCATGGCAGGCGCCAGAACCACGCGGCCGGTGAAGGCCAGATAGAGCGTGGACAAGAAATCGTCCGCCGCGCCGTGCGCGAATTTCGAAACCAGATCAGCCGTGGCCGGCGCCACCACCAGCAGGTCATGATCCTGGGCCACCGCGATATGCTCGATTGCGCCCGAAAGGGTATCCTGCGGAAACAGGTCAGTGATTACTTTCTTCGCGGTTAAGGCGGCAAAGGTCAGCGGCTGAATGAACTGCTGGGCGGCGCGCGTCATCACCACCTGAACATCGTGGCCGCGCTGCTGCAGCGCGCGAACCAGTTCCGCTGATTTATAGGCGGCGATGCCGCCCCCAACGCCGACTAGTACGCGCATTGTGTGAGTGAGCTTACTCCGCTACTGCGGCTTCTTCTTCTTTGTTCAAGTCGGTGTAAGGGACCAAGCCGCGCCGGGTTTCTTCCATGGCCAGCACGGTGGGTTTCTTGTTGGTGGCCGGCAGCACGCTGCGCTGGCCGTTCTGCAATTGCCGGGCGCGCTTCGCCGCGACGATGATAAAGCGGTAAGTGCTGGCGTTCTCGTCATCGGGAATGCTGTACTGGGCGTTTTTTCTTGGTGCGTCTGCCATTTATTTCAATGTTCCTTTTCACTCAAATGAATTTCAAAGCTCTCCAGAATGGGAGCAATGAGAGTTTCCATGCGCTCGCGTCGAACGCGCTCGGCACGGATGATGGCAATCAAATCCGCCGTCGACTTCTCAAGATCCTGGTTTATCAGCACATAGTCGTAAAGCTGATAGTTGTTAATTTCAGTGGCCGCATCGCGCAAACGCCGCTCAATCACTTCATCGGCGTCTTCGGAGCGCGCGCGAAGCCGTTCTTCCAGAATATCGCGATTGGGGGGCAGAATAAAAATGGAAACGGCCTCCGGCACCGATTCTTTCAATTGCGCCGCGCCCTGAACGTCGATATCCAGCAGCAAATCCTTGCCTTCCGCATGCGCGTCGGTCAGCGCCGAACGGTGCGTGCCGTAGTAATTGCCGAACACCTCGGCAAATTCCAGGAACTCGCTGTTCTCCAGCCGCCTTTCAAATTCGGACCTGTCGACAAAATAATAGTTTTCTCCATGCTTCTCTGCGCCGCGCGGCCGCCGGGTCGTGTAGGAGACTGAAAATCGCAAATGCGGGTCCCTCGCCATCAGGCGCGACACCAAGGACGATTTGCCGGATCCAGACGGAGCCGAGATGATAAATAACGTTGCTGAATTCTGGTCTTTTTTACGCAAGCGGTTCACTCAAGATTCAGGGCCTGTTCCCGTACTCTTTCGATATTAGCCTTTATGGACAGTCCGTGGCCGGTAATCTTCAATCCGGCGTCCCCCGCGCTGGCACTCTTGGACAATATTGTATTTGTTTCGCGGTTCATTTCCTGCAGCAAAAAATCAATCTGTTTGCCTATCGCGCCGCCGCCATCCAGAATCCGGCGCAGTTCCAGGGCATGCACGCTCAGGCGCGTCAGTTCTTCCTGAATGTCGGATCGGTCGGCCAGCAGCGCGCATTCCTCCATAATGCGCGAGTCGGCAATGCCGCTGCCGTTCAGCAGTTCGCGCAGCTTGTCAACAAGCCGCTGCTGAAAGGCGGGCAAAACAGTGGCGCGCAGAGCCTTGATTCCAGCGGCGGCTTTTTCCGCTTCGCGCAATTCCACCAGCATGTCTTCCGCTAATTTTGCGCCTTCGCGCTGGCGGCAATCGTTGAACTCGGCCGCGCAAGCGGTGAGGGCGTCCAGCAGCACGGCTTCAAATTCCGGACCCAGTTCCTGCGTCTCGGCATTTTGGGAAAACACGCCTGGCAGGGTCAGAAGCACATTCAGGTCAGGCTTGCTGTCCAGGCCCAGGCTTTCCGCCGCCTTCTGAAAAACGTCCGCGTGCTGCTTCAGGGTGTCGATGTTCAAGCCGCCGCGCTGTCCGTTATTTCTCGCGATTCCCGCCCGTATTTCAATATGGCCCCGGCCAATATTTTGTTTCAGCAGAGCGCGCATGCCATTTTCAAATGGCGAAAATTCATGCGACTGGTGAAAGTGCAAATCCAGGCCGCGGTGATTCACGCCGCGCAGGCTCACCGTCAGTTCGCCGGCCGCAGTGTCGCGCCTGACCTGCGCGAATCCAGTCATGCTGCGAATTGGTTTTGCGTTTGCCATGCTAGCCCGCAATCACATCCGCGTGCTGCAATTCATAAAGACGATGATAGACGCCGTTCTTGGCAAGAAGCTCTTCATGCGGGCCGGTCTCGACAATGCGGCCGCCTTCGACCACCACAATTCTGGAGGCCTGGCGAATGGTGGAAAGCCGGTGGGCAATCACCAGAACCGTGCGCTTTTGCATCAGGGCCGTCAGGGCGTCCTGCACCAGGCGCTCCGATTCCGTGTCCAGGTGAGAGGTGGCTTCATCCAGAATCAGAATGGGCGCATTTTTCAGCAGGGCGCGCGCAATGGCCAGGCGCTGCCGCTGGCCGCCGCTGAGCTTCAGCCCGCGCTCGCCGATAATGGTGTCGTAGCCGTCCGGCAGCCGCTCGATAAATTCATCGGCCAGCGCCGTCTTGGCGGCTGAAATCACTTCCTCGCGCTTGGCATCGGGACGCCCGTAAGCGATGTTGTCAAAAATGCTGCTGTTGAACAAAAACGTGTCTTGCGCCACGATGCTGATGTTTTCCCGCAGGCTGTCCAGCCGGATGCCGCGAATATCTTTGCCGTCAATTTCGACCGACCCATGAACGGCGTCATAAAAGCGCGGCACCAGATTCACCAGGGTCGTCTTGCCCGCGCCGCTGGGCCCCACCAGGGCCACCACTTCGCCCACCTTGACTTCCAGGTTGATGCTGTCCAGCACCAGGCGCGAAGTCGCATTCGGATAGCAGAAGCTCACGTTTGAAAAGCGAATCGACTTGCTGAAGCGCGCCAGCCGTTCGGCGTTTGGTTTGTCCACCACATCCGGATGGTTATCCATATAACCAAAAACCCGCATGGCCGCGCCCAGCCCCTGCTGAAAGATGTTGTGAATGTTGGTCAGGCGCTTGATGGGTTCGTAGAGAAACAGCAGCGCCAGGACAAATTCAGTGAAGTCGCCCGCCGTCATGGTGGTGTGCTTCACCTGCTGGCGGCCCAGCCACAGCAAGCCCACAATGGTCATGGCGCCGAAGAATTCAATCACCGGCGAGGCAATGGATTGATGCGCCACATAGCGCAGCGTGCCAGCCTTCAATCGCTGCGCCGCCAGCCGGAAGCGCTTCGATTCGAAATCTTCCGCGCCAAAGCTTTTCACCACTTGGTGGCCGGTCAGCGTTTCCTGCAAAATCTCGTTCAGCCCCGCCGCCATGTCCTGCGCGTGGCGCGTGGTGCTGCGAATTCGCTTGCCCAGGCGGATGGTGAGAAAAGCAACCACCGGGAAGACCAAAAGGCTGACCAGCGAGAGTTTCCAGTTCGTCGTCACCAGCACCAGCAGCAGGAAAAGGGCGGTAAATGCCTGGCGCATCCAATCGGCCAGCATGCTGGAGATGGAAACCTGCACCCGGTCAATGTCGTTCATGATGGACGACATCAGCCGGCCCGTCGGCTGGTCTTCAAAGAACTTGGCGTCCTGATGAAGAACGCGGTCAAAGACATCCTGGCGCAGATCCATCACGGCATTGACGCCCACCCAGTTCACCAGGTAGTTGCCGAAATAATCGCACAGGCCTTTGGCCAGGTAGCAAACAACGATGCCGACCGCGACCATGGTCCAGATGTTGTGAATTTGCGCGGGGAAAAGGTCGTTCAGGTAAAGCTTGAAATTGGTGTGCGGAATTTCGAAAAGCTTGGCGGGCGCGTCGGGGCTTTTCGGGTCCAGAACGCGGTTGAAAATGAACGGGATCAGTTTCAGCAGCAGGCCCTGCGACATTCCCACAATGGCCATCAGAATAATGGACGCAACCAACCCAGGAGAATACGGCAGCGAGTATTTGAAGAGCCGGGGAAAATCTTTCAAGCGTGGGCCTCTTCCAGCGCTCTCAAGCGTTCCAGCGCGGCGATGACGCGCGAAACGCTGACCGTTTGCAAACCTTCGCGCGCGACAATCACTTCCTGGCCGGTGCGCCAAGGCCCCCAGATGGCCGGGTTGGTGGTGCTGAACATCACAATGCTGGGGACGCCGAAAGCCGCTGCCATGTGCGCGGGGCCGCTGTCGTTGCCGATGAAAACGGCGGCTTTCGACAGCAGGGCTTTCGCTTCATTCAAGGTTCCCTGCGCCACGGTATGGGAGCGGAACGGGGTAACATCATCGCTCGGGCCGGCCAGAAAAACCGGCTGGATGTTCCAGAGCTGGAGATAGCGAGCCACTTCTGAAAAGCGCTCAGGTCCCCAAGTTTTTTCCGGCGTCGAGGCGTAGGGATGAAGCACAGCGTATCGGCCTTTCAGTTCGAAAGGGAGTTTGCCATCAGTAAACAACTGGGCGCGCGGAATTTCCGCCAGCGGCGCGCCGAGCGCAAAAAAAGCCGACGCTAAATGTTCGGCGGTGTGAACGGTTCGGTTGACGCCCAGCGTTTTTTGCGCGCGCGGAATGCGAAGGTTGTAAGCGACGGTCGATTTATAGTGGGCAAAGCCGGCGCGCCAGCGCGCACCCGATAAGGCCGTCATCCACTGGCTGCGCGTGCCGCCGTGCAGATTCAGGCAGAGCAGCGACCGGAAGCTTCGCACCGCCCGCCAGTTCGGCTCAATGAGCTGGTCCACTTGCGGATTCCCTTCAAAGACCGCCGTAAAGGGCGTCTCAGCGACCACGCCCAATTTCAGGTCGGGCCGCGCGCTTTTCAGGATGGAAATAGCTGGCGTGGTTAAGACGCAATCGCCGAGTGACCGCAGGCGTATGATGGCCACGCGCGCGCCTTCCGGAAGATGCTCCAAAACGGTCATTTTATTTACGGTTCAATCGTGGCCTGGTCTTTGAGCATGATCGGAATGTCATCCCGCACCGGATAGACGCGTTTGCATTCAACGCACTTCAAACTGGCGCCGTCGGCGTTCAAAACAACCTTGGCTTTGCAGACCGGACACACCAGGATATCGAGCAACTCTTGAGCCACTGCCATGAACCCCTTAGTTTATCAACGTGGCGCAGGCGTCAGATTCTTCCAAAAAAACGTGGTATCGCAAAACTCCCCATTCGGCAGCAACGCGAAATCCGGAATCACCCCTAACCGCGTCCAGCCCAGACTGGCATAAAGCCTTTCGGCGTGCGCATCGGCGGTGTCCAAAACCAGCAGCGATTTTCCCGCCGCCCTGCTCGCTTCTTCGGCTTGCTGCATCAACCGGCGGCCTGCGCCTTGTCCGCGCGCCGAGCGGATCACCAGCAGCTTCGCGATTTCGCCGCGATGCGGCTGGTTCGGAGGCATGTTCAGCACCACTTGCACCGTGCCGATTAACTCCGTTCCCAGGAACGCGGCCAGCAGAATTCGCTCGCCGCGTACCACGCCTTCAATCACTTTGGCGAAGAAAGCTTCGGCGTCGCTTTGCGAGAATCCCGCCATGAAGCTGACCGATGCGCCGCCCGCAACGCAATCCACCAGAACCTGCGCCAAGGTGCTGAGATGCTGGCGTGCTTCGGCGGGCGTGAGTTGGCGAATTTCCATAACGGGTTATTTCGCGCCGCCGGCGATGCGGATGGTGGCGGTGGCCGAATACTTGCCGTCGGCGGCTTTGATCACAATCGGCTGATCGCTGCCATAATTGCCGCTGGCCAGCGTCAGCGTGGACCCATGCAAGGCCGCTCCGGCAGGCCCGCTGACAATCGTCCAAGCCGGATCGTTGACGCCCGTGTACCAGTCCGTCACGTAGAACGGGCGCAAAGTCTGGCCGGGGGCGATGGTGGTTTGCTCCTGCGTCTCGACGGTCCAATGCGGCGCGGACGAATCCGGCAGAATTTCCACGCCGTTCAGCAGATTGTCTTTGTTGCCGCTGGCGGGCGCAAGCTTCGGACCGCTATCCGGCGCAAGCGCCAAAATCCCCACTTCCAGAATGTTGTTGGTCACGCGCGCCGGAACGTACACATCCGCCGGCGCGGCGAACGCATAGCCGCTGGGCGCGCCAAAATCGAAGTAATGGTTCTGGATCACCCCCTGCGTGTCGATCATCTGCGGATTGTAGGTGTGAACGTCCTGCCCGTAATAGCCGGCGTAATGGCCGCAGGGTTGGGCGCAGCCGTTGTATGGCATGCCCAGCAGCAAGTGAACCCGGTAGTTTCCGTTGGGAACCGCAATGGTGTACCGCAAATCAGTGCCATAAGAATAAGCCTCGCTCTGGTAGATGAGTTTCAGCGGGTTTGTGCCGCTCCAGTTCGGATAATCGGAAGCAACGGTGTTGAATGTTCCCTCCGCGCCTATGTCCGCCAGCCAGACATTGCCGTTTAAATCTTTATTGCTGGATACCGATCCGGTATCGATTCGAATGGATCCGCTGGGATTGCTGCCGTTCGGCAGCACGGTGACGTAAAGATGCGTGGTCACTTTCGGGTCAGCCGCGCTGCTGCCCACCAGGACAGCGGAGGCAGTGCTGGCGGTCCTCGACGGCGGCGCATAAACCCCGGCCGCCGTCACTGACCCGACGCCCGATTGCAAACTCCAATTCACCTGGTGATTGGCCGTGTTGTTGACCCAGAAGGGTATCTGAAAGCTGTAGCCGCCGGCTTCGACCGGCAGAACGGGCGGCACGCCCAGGCCAATGGAAATGGCCTGCAGCGCGATCGGCAGGGAGGTGGCGGATCCGTTGCCGGCGGTCGCCGTGACCACCGCTTGGCTCACCGGCTGCTCAAACGTGTTCCGCGCGCCCAGGCATGTGCTGTTGTAAGGGCAAACTGCATACGAATCGGGAGCGAATTGCAGGCTGGATTCGTCCACCACCTCAAAGTTCGCAATGCTGACTCGGGCGTTTTGTATTTCCTTCAGCGCGGCTGAGACGCTGGGGTCGTCCCAAAGATCGGTGGAGGTTTGAATGGCGTTGTTGCTGCCAGTGTCAGCCAGAATCATCCCATATTTTTTCAGCCCGTTCAGCATGGCTTGCGCGGGCGCGCTAAAGCCGCTGACATTAAAGCTGGCCTTCAGCCGCAGCCGCGTGCCCATCGGCATGGCGTTGGGGCAGGCGGAACACCCGCCGGCGGTTGCCGACGCGGGCCAGCGAATGGCGCCGAACAAAATGCCCGCCAATCCTTCAGTAAAGCGCACCGCATGATTGACGCTTCCGTTCTTGATTTCATCCACGTGCCAGACCAGCGGCGCAAGCAACAGGCCGGCCGCGTCCGTGCCCCAGCCTTCGGGCGGATAGGCGTAATCGGTGGAAGCGTAATTGACGGCGCTTTGCACGTTGCAGTTGGGCGTTACGCCGTCGTGGCACGTCTGCTTATAGCCGTTCAGGTAATCATCATAGGTTTCCCAGAACGTGCAGTCGGTCCGGCGGACTGTCATGACGTGGTGATCGGGACGGTTTGCGCCGAACGCAAAAAGGCCGACGTAATCGCCGCCCTCGCGCTTCAGATTCGGGCCTGGCAACGGAAACACGAAATTGGGATGCGTCACGGAACCGTAATAAGTCCGAAACGTGCGTGTCGGCGTGGAATTATCGGCATAGCTGATGCCCCAGGACGGTTCGAACCCAAGCGGGCTGGCGTGGTTTTGCGCCGCGATCATGGCGGCCGAATTCGGATCCAGCGGCAACTGATCCACCGGCGTATTGAAGATGGCGTCGTTGGGCAGAACCGGGCAGCCCAGCATCTGATTTTGCGCCACCACCGACGCGGGCGCGGTGTAGGTGACGGAATTCGCGGTTTGGTTGCTCAGCGTGCCCACTCCGGTAAGCGTCCAGGTGACTGGCGATTTGGAGGTGATGGTGATGGAAGCACCGCTGGCCACCGCCGGATCCGCCGGATTGAGAGCAGGACCCTTGTGCCTGGACTTCTTGTTCGACGGTTTCTTGGCAAAGACATCATCGTCGTCCTGCGCGCGCGCCGTGCCTTGTAGCAAAAGAAAAACAGCCGTCAGGCTAAAGAACAGCACCGAAAGCTTTCGAAACGTGAAATTCATATGAGCGAGGCACCTATTAAAAATTATGGATTAGCCAGCGCGTAGCCAATTCCAACCCTGAGCGCGGACGCGGTGGTTCTTTGTCCGTTGGAAGATGTGATGGACAGCGTGAGAGCGCCGGACTTGGGCACCTGCACGCGTGAAATGTGGCCGGATGCGGCGGCGGGAACGGCGACACTAATCTTGCCGGTGCGGCAGGACACTTGGCAGTCTGGGGTCCCGTCGGGAAGCCAGACGCTGACCGAAAGATGGTCCCAGTCATGGGTTTGCGGCTGCGGCAGGGAAACTTGCACGCTGGCGGGCAGCGCGGTTCCGGCGGGCAGATGAATAGCGCCTTCCCAGGAACTGCTGAAGGAATGCAGCGGTTCCACTGGCATGGGTCTGTTGCCCAGCATCGCGCTGATGCCGCGCGGGTCCAGGAATTGGTAGTTCGTTGCCGAGCGCGCCACACCCACGATGCCAACGCTGACAATCACCCAACATAATGCGATAGCCGCGCCGCTGGAGGCGAAGTCCAGAACCAGGCGGGGACGGACTACAAGGCCTCGCGCGGAGCGGGAAAACCCGGTCAAGCCAGCCGTCGCCAGAATCAGCAGCGCAAACTGAATGGGGTGCGAGTAGCGCGGAGACGTTTCCCAAATCAGCACAATGGCCCCGCAGCTCAGCACGGTTAGCAGGACGGGCACCAGCAATCGGCGCTGCAGGGCCGCACTCTTCCAGCAGCGAATGACACCCATCAAGCACAGCGTCAGAATGCAAGGCGCGAAGAGTGAACGCAGTATTTGATAGGCGCGAACGGCCTGTGTGTAGCCGCCGCCCGCAAGTCCTTGTTCGGCGGTGGAAGCGTAGCCCAGCGCGAAGAACTTGGCGATTTTGATGGGCGTCAGAACCAGCAGCGAACGCACCGGCTGGCGCGCGAATTCGGTGATCAGAACGGCTTCCAGCGTGCGCTGCTTTTCCGGCCGCGCGGAGGCGATGTCAAGCTGCTCGTAAAGCGGCAGGTATTCGCCCGCCGTATCCAGGTTCCAGCCGCGCGTCATAAAGCCGAGCGTGTGCGTGCGCAGCAGGCTTGCATCCTGCGAAGCGACCCAATGGCCGAAACCAAGACGCAGCGGCAGCCAAATCACCAAGATTGCGGCCAGACAAACTACCCTGTTTCTGCTGGGCTGCATCAGCAGCACAATCAGCATGACAGCGATCAACAGAAAATCGATGCCGCCGCGCTGAATGCCAGCGCACAGCAGCGCCAAAGCCAGGCACACGCCCCGGCCTGAAAGAAACATCCAGACAGCCAGCAGCAGAAAAAAAGTGCCGGCAATTTGCGGGTCATAACTCAGCACGTTGATGAAGTGGTAAGGAAACAGCAGCAGCAACAGGCAGGTGACTCGCGCCGCGCGGAAGCCCATCAGCCTCCGGGCAATGAAGAACAGGCAAATCAGTTGTCCGGCGCCCAGCATCACATTCAGCCAGCGCGCGGCCATGATGTCGCTGCCGCCAAACATGGCCGCCAGAGGCAGATAGAACGGAAACGACCGCGCCAGCCAGACAGGAAAATCATAGCTGTTGCTCAGCGCGCTAATCTGTCCGCGCGCCACGGCGTCCACCAAATGGCTGACGAAGTCGTGAAAATAGCGTTCGTCGCCCAGCAACTGGAATTTGGGAAACAGCAGCACCACGCTGCCGCGCGAGATGAGCCAGCAGACGCTAATGAATATCAAAAAAGAACGCGCGGAGCTGAATTTCGCGCCCGTCCAAATCACGGCAATGCTGAGGGCAGCCGCGGCCATTAATGTCGTGGCTTCCATCGGCTGGCCGGTGACAGTCCGAGCAAGGCCCCAGAAAGTTCCGATTAGCCCAATCAAAAACATGAGCAGAGCAGAGCTATAGGTGAGCCGGAGTAGGAGTGATACTGCCCGTTTTTTGCTAAAAAGCGGCCCAAAATGGAAGGAATTGCCAATGACTTGTTCCAAAACGATCCTTTGCCGGAGCGCAGTTGCGCCCCTTTTTTGCAAAGAGTTGGGAACGTGTTAGGGTGTTCTCAGGCCTTTTAAAATCAACTTCATGAACGCCGTTGCCCGCATGCCTTTGGTGGTGGATCTGGATGGCACGCTGGTGGCCACGGACACGCTTTGGGAGCTGATTTTCCTCTTTCTGAAGCGCAACCCGCTCGGCGCGTTTTCGCTCATTGCCTGGGCCTTTCAAGGCAAAGCAAAATTCAAGGCCAAGTTGGGCGCCGAAGTCAGCTTGGATGCGGAGAGTCTTCCTTACCGGCCCGATTTTCTGAAGTGGCTGCGCGCAGAGAAGCAATCGGGCCGCCTGATTCTGCTGGCGACTGGCGCGGATGCCCTCACCGCTTCGGGCGTGGCCGCGCATCTCCAGTTATTCGACGGCGTGATTTCAAGCGATGGAAAAACCAGCGCCACCGGGGATGCCAAGTATTCGCTGGTGGCCGAGGCGCTGGGCCATCAGCCCTTCGAATATGCGGGCAATGCGATGGTGGATCTCAAGCTGTGGCGCAAAGCTGGAAACGCCATCGTGGTTGCGCCCGACCGAGGCGTGCTGGCCGCGCTGCGCCGCCAAGACATTGCCATTGCCCAGCACTTTCCCGCCCCGCGTGCCCGCTTCCCGGTTTGGGCCAGGCAACTGCGCGTTTATCAATGGGTGAAGAACCTGCTGATTTTTACCCCGCTGCTGACGTCTCACCGGATTTTTGATGTTCCCGGCCTGGCGCGCGCCGCCTGCGGCTTTCTGGTCTTCAGCCTGGTGGCTTCGGCCACTTATTTGCTTAACGACATTCTGGATTTGCCGGCCGACCGCCATCACCCCACCAAACGCCAGCGTCCGCTGGCTGCGGGCTTGATTTCCATTCCCGGAGCGCTGGCCGCCGCGGTCCTTCTGCTGGCGGCGGCGGCCTTTCTGTCTTCATTGCTGCCCTGGCTGGCGGCGCTGCTGCTGTGCGGCTATTCGGCCGCCACCATCGGCTACTCCCTCTTTTTAAAAAAGCTTTTGATGGTGGATGTGGTGGCGCTGGCGCTCTTTTACACCGCGCGTTTGATGTACGGCGGACTGGTGACGGAAATCGAAATCTCCATCTGGACGCTGGCCTTTTGCGCGTTTTCGTTCTTCTCGCTTGCGGCCGCCAAGCGCATTAACGATCTGGCCAAGGCCAATCTGCAAGCGGCGGAATCCCTGCGGCACCGCGCTTATCAGGCGCGCGATTTGAACGCGCTGGTGGCCCTCGGCGCGTCCACTTCCAATATCGCCGTGCTGGTGCTCATTCTGTACATCAACAGCCAGCAGGGCGAAAAACTGTACCGGCATCCGCATTTTTTATGGGCCATGTGCGTCCCGCTGCTGTACTGGTTTAGCCGCACGCTGATGCTGGCGAACCGCGGCATGCTGGCGGACGATCCCATTCTGTTTGCCGCCAAAGACCGCGCTACTTACATTGTGCTGGCGCTGATGGCTGTCATTGCCGCCGCCGCCACCTGAACCTATTTCGACAGCCGCAAAATTTGCGAGGCAATGGCGTTAAATGCGTCCAGCAGCGACGCATTATCGGTGGCCAGCATAAACATGCCCTGCGGCTGGCTGGAATTGTAATTGGAAGCGCGCGGGTCATTGGCCAGGCGTTCCAGAAAATCCGTGTCCATCGGAATGGGTTCATTTCCGGCCAGTCCTATGGTGTAAGTGATGATGTCGTAGGTGGCGTCAGCGCGGATCTGCTGCGAAATTGAGTCCGCTGCGTTGATGGCCGCATTGCGAATGGCTAAGGGACTGTCGCTGCGTATCTTGCCCATATATTGGCCGCTGGTGAAAGTGAAGGCCGGTTTGTAGCCAAAGGTGGAGTTGCCCCAGGCGTCTTCAGCCGGAATATAAGCCACGTCATTGCGCGCGCAAGGGATGGTGTAGGTTCCCCATCCGCAAGCGTTAGAGGAGCTGGAAGTGAACAAGCAACCCGGCGCGCTGATGGGTGGCGGATAGGGTGAGCCAGCGGTGATAGAGACATTGCTGCCCACAACGTAGACGCCTGCGGTCATGCCTGTCGGGTTGAGACTTTCGGACAAATCCGTGTATCCGCCGTAAAGAACGTCGCTGGCGGAGCAACTGCTAGGGCCTACATATTCGGAAGTCGCAAAATTGTAGGTGTCGTAACGGGTGTCGCCAACGGCTTTAATGGGATACGTCGTCACCACCGCGTTCGCCCCGCCGTCAGTGAAAAACAGGATGACGTTCAAGGCGCTGGTGACGTTGGTTGATTTTATCAGCGAATATGCCTGTGTCAATGCCTGGGCGGTGCTGGTGGCGCCCACGCAAACCATGGTGTTGATGGTGGTGTTGAGACTGGGACTCGCCGTCTGAAAATGGATAGTGGGCTGATAGTCCACGTTGGAAGTGGTGGAGAAAGTGATCATTCCCAGTTCGTCGCGGCCATCGATGAACTGGCTGGTAAACACGTTGACTGCGCTCATTAACGCAGAGCAGGAGCCATTGATATTCATGGACCCGGAGCGGTCCAGCACCAGCACAATATTGGCGTTGCGGCGCGTGGTCTGACTGGTGGCGGTGATGGTTCCGCTGGCCAGGTGAAGCAGCTTCAAAAAGTAAAGCGGCGAATTGACCTGCGCCGTGGCCGTTACCGTAATGTAACTGTTCACCGTGGTGATGCTGATGCTGACACTGTTGGCCACCTGCTGCCCGTTCACCACCGTTGTGCCCAGCGTTCCGGCCGGGAAGTTGGCGGCAAAATACTGGCGTCCCACCGCCTGCGCGTTCGCGGTTTGGGCAGCCAGCGTGGACCCCACATTCAGCGACCGGCCCGCTGCCAGGGCGGCCGAATCCACGGCTGAACTCAGCCTGGCTTTTATCCAATATTCGATAGCCACATCTATTCCCAGCCCCATCATGGGAAGGATGACGAAAATGAGCAGCAGGGTGAAAGCGATCAATGATGCGCCGCGCTCGTAATCCCTGCCTTTCTTGAGCCTAAGAACCATTTCTTATTCGTCCTATCGGCAGCAGCGCCCGATAAGGTTAGTGCTTTGCAATGCGCTCTCCTACTTCTGGCGGTCAAGCCGGTTTCTGAAAAGCTGGAACGTCTTTCGGCGCGCTATTCTCAAGAGATGCCACAGGCGCACAGTGCGCTGACATTAACAGAACAGGCACTGGCGGGACGCCGGATTGCGGTCCTCAGCGTGTCGGTCGGCATTCTGCTGGCGGCGCTGAAACTCTTCATTGGTTACCAGTCGCATTCCACCTCGGTGATTTCCGACGGCCTCGAGGCCAGCGGCGACGTGCTCTGCTCCGCCATTGTTTATTTGGGCCTTTGGCTGGCCGGAAAACCCGCCGACCAGGAGCATCCTTATGGACACGGGCGCTATGAAGCCCTGGCCGGGCTGGCCGTCGGCGGTGTGCTGCTGCTGGCAGGCGCTGCCATCTTCTGGCACGGCATCACCGGCACCAATACGCACAGCCGTCTGCCCGCCTACGCTCTTTACCCGCTTTTCTTGGCCGTCGTTCTGAAGATTTTCCTGGCCGGACTAAAATTCCGGACCGGCCGCCAGATTTCCAGCGACTCTTTGCAGGCCGATGCCTGGCACGATATTACCGACCTGCTTTCCACCGCCATTGCGCTCACTGCCGTGGGAGCGACCCTGCTGGACCCGAAGCGTTTTGGCAATGCCGATCATGTCGGCGGCGTGCTTATCGGGCTGATTGTCACCGGCCTCGCCGTTCAGGTCATGCACCGCACCATCGACAACTTGCTGGACACCATGCCGGAACCCGAAAAGCTGGCTGAAATTCGCAAGCAGGCGCTGCGCGTGAATGGCGCTCTGGGAATTGAAAAGTGCTTCGCGCGCCGCACCGGACTGCGCTATCACGTGGATTTGCACCTGGAAGTGGACCCGGACCTGACGGTCCGCGAATCGCACGACATTGCCACGCAGGTGCGCGTAGAAGTCAAGGACAACCTGCCCTGGGTGGCGGATGTACTGGTGCATGTGGAGCCGTCGCCGGCTATGGTCAAGCTAAACGAAGACTCAAGCGTGGCTTCGGCTGAACGCTAGCCTTCACCAGATGCCTTGCTGGAGTTTCTGGACCGTGACACCGGCCAATTCAGCTTCGTCGCCGAAAGCGGACCAGGTGATCGTGACCGAATTCCCCCGTCCCATGTCGATATCGGTCATGCCGATGAAGCAGGTTGTCCCTCTTTTGTTCAAGCCGGTGAAGGAATCAGTCAGGGCCCGATGGCCGTTCAAGCCAATAAGGCCATGTTGGCGTTCGTGCAGATCGGTGTAAGCTTCCTGAACCTGCCGCGAATAGGAATCCATGGCTTCTTCCGGCCTCTCGCCCTGCCTGGGAGAAATGATGATCCAGATTTGATCATGCGTCAGAACCACCCCATCCTGGCCGTTTTCACCGCGCTGCGCAAGCGTGAAGCCGGCCGGAATGTCAAGCGAGAAACGGTGCGCGGGGTCCTGGTAGCTCGTTGGAACGCCGCTCGCTGCAACGGCCTGCCCAGCCGGTTCGACTCCGGCGCGAAAGCTCTTAGCCATCGAATCGATATCGGTTTCCACGGGACCGATTTCCAGCGAGGGACCTGTGATATTGAACGTGAAGATTTTGCCGTTCAGAAGCGCGGCCGATTCGCGCACGGTGGTGGGCAAACGCGGTCCCGGGCAGAACATGGTGAACGTGACGCCAGGTGCTCCAGCCACGGTTGTCGTGCTTTCGGTCTGCACCTCAGCCGTTGGGCACTGCTCTTTTAAAAGAGATTTGCTCGTCTCCACCCACCGCTCCACCGTTTCGCCGCGCTCCGTCGGAACCGCGCCCATGCTCACGGCAACGTTGCCCAGCAAAAAGCTGATTTCGTTCGAGCCTGGTTCCTTGCGTGCCGTCCAGCCAGATGGCACCTCCAGCGAGAACGCGCCGTCCGGGCTTTGATAAGAGCGCGCCACCGTCGTGATAACCATGTGCCTGGCCTGCGCATATAAGCTGCACGCCAGCAATAGGTTAGCGGCTAGAATATGAAGTGCTTGTTTCAAGAGATCACTCTTTTTTCAGCAGCTCCTGCCCGGCATGCTCCGGATTGTGCGACGAGCCCAGTTGTCCGCTGATTTTAATCAGATTATGGGCCATAGTTTCGGTTTTCATCTGACCGGTTTTCATGTGAGCTGACGGGCGGCCATAATGATAGCCCTGCATCAGGTAGATGTTTAGTTGCCGCAAGATTTCGGCGGTCTGTGGTTCCTCAATTCCTTCGGCGATCACCTGGACATTGAACTGCTGGGCAAACTCGGCCAGTTTTTGGACCGCCGTCCGGTACATGGTCTGCGAAATATGGGAAATCAGGCTCTTGTCGATCTTGATGAAATTGGGCTTCAAATCACACACCATCTGGAGCGAATTGGAACCCGTGCCCACGTCGTCCAGGGCGAAACCGAAGCCGCCTTTGCGGTAGTAGTCGCAGATTTTGGTCAGGTGCTTCACGTCCGCAATTTTGTCCGATTCCACCACCTCAAAAACAATATCGCTGGGTTTTAGGCTGGTTTGTGACATCTCCTCCAGCGTGGACGCCATGCAGAAAACTGGATCATAGATGGAAGACGGCATGAAGTTGACGAAGACCTTGCTCCCTGGCGTCCACTGCGCCCCGGCCGAGCGAATGCTGAGCCGGCGCGCGTAGGAATCAAAAAGATGGATGGAGCCGCGCGAGAAGGCCGCTTCCATAATTTCGCCCCCGTTGTAGACGCGGTCAGTGGACAGCCGTATCAGGCATTCATGCGCAAAAAGCGTGTCCGTGCGCGTATCCACAATCGGCTGAAAATGCGTGGAAAAGCGGTCGTTCACAAGCGCTTCGTCGAACCAACTGGAGTCCAGGTTGGTGCCGTATGTGTCCAGCGTGGAAGCGGCCAGAATCGCGGCGCCTCGCTGTGAGCTGACGCGGATGTCGGCCCGTTCGGCATCGGAAAGGCGGCCTCGCAAATCCTGTATGGTTCGCATAAAATCGCCGCCCAGGGCGAAAAGATCGTTCTTGAAATGAAATTCAGCCTGCAGATCTTTCAACGCCGATTCAACAATCTGCCGCAAAATAGGCGTGGCCGCATAGAGGAAGAGCGTGTGTTCCGCGCAAACCTTCTGGAAGTCACACAAAATGCATTCGTGTTTCAAAACTCGTGTCCTCACCATTCCTATCGGAGCAACGCGGCCGCAACTACAGTGGGAAAGATCACAATGGGCGGGGCAGGGGATACAGTAATAAGGCATGGAGAGTTTAGTAGCAACGTTTGGCGAGGTGATGCTGCGGCTGACCCCGCCCGGTTTTGAGCGAATTTTGCAGTCCCCGCAATTCTGCGCCACCTTTGGCGGCGGTGAGGCCAATGTCGCTGTTTCGCTGGCGCAGTTGGGCGCGCGCAGCCGCTATATCACCGTTCTTCCGCCCGCTCCCAACGCCTTGGCCGACAGTTTTCTGGGTGAATTGCGGCGCTTCGGCGTCGATGACCAGTGCATCGTGCGCGGCCCCGGCCGCATGGGCATTTATTTCGTCGAAACCGGAGCGAATCAGCGTCCATCCAAGGTTCTTTATGATCGCGAAAATAGCGCCATCGCGCTGGCCAAGCCCGGCGCGATCCATTGGGAGTCTGCGCTAAAAGGGGCAACCTGGTTCCACATTACCGGCATTACTCCGGCCATTAGCGAATCGGCTTCAGCCCTGGCTTTGGAGTCGCTGGCCGCCGCGAAAACACTGGGTTTGCAGGTTTCCTGCGATTTAAATTTCCGCAAAAATCTTTGGAAGTGGGGCAAAAAAGCCGAGCAGGTGATGCCCGAACTGGTCAAACACACCGACGTGCTGATTGCCAATGAAGAGGACTGCCAGAAATGCATCAACGTGCATGTGGATATTGATGTGGAATCGGGCAAGCTGGAGCGCGCCAAATACCGCGAGCTGTGCGAGCGCGTGCTGGCCACCTTCCCCAATTTGAAAATGGTGGCCGTGACGCTGCGCGAATCGCGAAGCGCGTCAAACAATGGCTGGTCGGCGTGCCTGCACGACGGCAAAGAACTTTTGCTCAGCCGCGAATACGACATCACCCATATAGTGGATCGCGTGGGCGGCGGCGACAGCTTCGCGGCCGGGCTCATTTATGGCTTGACGAAACTCGGGCCGCCGCAGGAAGCGCTGGAGTTTGCCGTGGCCGCCTCCTGCCTGAAGCATTCCATTCCCGGCGACTTCAACCGCTTCAGCGTGGATGAGGTGAAGGCGCTGGCGGCGGGCGACGGCTCAGGGCGCGTCCAGAGATAAGATCGATATAATTTGAAACAGGCAATCTTCTAAACATGCAGTATTTTCAGTCCCTACGCTCCGCCATGGTTTGTTTGAGGATGACTCCTTTGGTGCTGACGCTCGCGCTGGCCGCCCAGACTCCGGCGCCGCCTCAAGTGGATTCCGGCCGCGGCGAAGTGACCAAAGAAGCGCTGCGCAAAGCCGCCGGCGCAGCCGCCAACGGCACCTCCAGCACGTCGGAAGCGACCGTTCCCGTGGATACGTCCGCTGACGACAGCAAGAACGATTCCAAGGAAAACGCGCCGTTTGCCATTTCCGTGAACGAAGTCATTGTGCCGGTCACCGTCACCGACGACAAGGGCCGCTTCGTTTCCGACCTGGACAAAGCCGATTTCCATATTTTCGAGCAAAACAAGCCGCAAACTATCCGCTTCTTCACGCGCGAGCACAGCCAGCCCGTGGTGGTGGGTTTTCTGCTCGATATGAGCTCGGCCAGCCGCATTCATTGGGAAAATTATCAGAACGCGGCCATCGAGCTGATCCAAAATCTGCTGACCGGCGATCCCAAATATGCCGGCTACCTGATTGACTACGCGCAGGACGCCGAAGTGGCCGTGAACACCAGCACCGACCCGGAAGCCATGGTGGAAAAGATCCGCAAGCTGAAACCCAGCGGCGGCTCGGCGCTCTACGACGCCATTTACCTGGCCTGCACCAACCGCAAACTGGTGCATGGCGAGCCCATCGAGCCGCGGCGCGTCATTGTGATTATCGGCGACGGCCACGACAACGCCAGCAAGCATTCGCTCGCCCAGGTGATTGAACTGGCGCAGCGCAATCTGGTGACCGTTTATTGCATCAGCACGCAGGCCTTCGGCTTTGCCAACGGCAGCGACGACACGCTGGTGAAGCTGGCCACCGAAACCGGCGGCCGCGTGGTTTACCCGCTGGGCGACGTTTATAAAGACACCGACGGCTATTTGTCGCACCCCTCCGACGACGGCAACTATGCGCTGACCGTGGACACCGGCTCTTACCGCGCTGTGCTGGACGGGAAAATGTACCGCGCCGTCACCGACATTGCGGGCGAGGTGACCATGCAATACATCATTCGGTACATTTCGAACAACCCGACCGAAAAGAGCTACCGGAACGTGAAGGTGGTTGTGGATTTGGGCAACGTCAAAGTGCGCGCGCGGCGCGGCTACTATGCGACACCGGTTGCTTCGGCCGCCACCGGCAGCCAGTAGAAAAAATAAGTTATTCCCCGGCGGCGGATCGAACCGCGCTATTCACTGCCCCACCGCCGAATAATCCACCGCCAAAACCTCCCGGATCTCGGAAAATAAATCCTCCGCCTGAATCGGCTTCGAAACATACCCATTCATGCCCGCGCGCAGGCACATCTCGCGATCGCCAATCAATGCGTGCGCCGTCATGGCAATAATCGGAATCTGCTTTTCTCCCTGCTGGCCGTTTGTGAAATTCGCGCGGATGATCGATGTCGCCTCCAAGCCGTCCATCTCCGGCATGGAAATATCCATCAGCACAAGGTCGAAACGTTCGCGCGCCACCTGCGCCACGGCCGCGCGGCCGTCGTTGACGGCAACCACCGTGTGCCCGTGCTTTTCCAGCAGCCGAATGGCGAGCTTGCGATTCACCGGGTTGTCTTCCGCCAGCAAAATGTGAAGCGCCTTCAGCTTCTGGCCGGCTGCGGCCGCCGCGTGTGCGTTTCTCGCCGGCTCAGGCGCGGCCGCGGCCCTGGGAACCGAGATCTGGAAATGAAAACAGCTTCCCTGGCCGGGAACGCTCTCCACTTTAATCTCTCCGCCCATCATGCCCACCAGATGCGAGCAAATGCTGAGGCCCAGGCCGGTGCCGCCAAAACGCCTGGTGGTGGAGCCGTCGGCCTGTGAAAACGCCTTGAAAATGAGCTTTTGCTTCTCGGCCGGAATGCCGATCCCGGTGTCCTGCACCGCGAAGTGAAGCTGTACCCGCGCGCCGTCGTCTGGTGCGCCGCCCGCCGCCACCTTCAGTTGAACCGAGCCTTTTTCGGTAAACTTAATGGCGTTGCCCACCAGGTTGATCAGCACCTGTTGCAGGCGCATGGAATCGCCCAGAATGGTCTCCGGCACTTCGGGCGCAATCTCAAGCTGCAAATCCAGGTTCTTGTCGCGGCAGCGGATGCGCAGCGGCTTCACCGTCTGGTCCAGCATCTTGTGCAGGTTGAAGCTCACCGGGTCGAGATCAAAGCATCCTGCCTCGATTTTCGACAAGTCGAGAAGATCGTTGATGATGGTCAGCAGCGCCTGCGCCGAAAGGCGGTTCATCTCCAGATACTCGCGCTGTTCAGCCGTCACTTCGGTGGCCAGCAGCAAATCCGTCATGCCCAGCACGCCGTTCATGGGCGTGCGAATTTCGTGGCTCATATTGGCCAGAAACTCGCTCTTGGCGCGGCTGGCTGATTCGGCCTCCTGCTTGGCGCTCTCCGCTTCGCGGTTGGCTTTGCGCAGCCCCTCCTGGCCTTGCCGAAGCCTGCTCTGCGTCACCAGCAGGCGGCAGCTAAAGCACAGGAAAGAGCCCACACCGATCAGGGCTGCGGCCACCGGATAATACTGCGCCACCCGGCCCATGGCGGCCAGCAGAATGGCGGGGTAGAGCAAGGGAAAGACCTGCTGGAAAATAATGTGACGCTGCCTCAGCCTGTTTCCAGCCGCCGGTTCTCCCTTGTCATCCCAGCCGGCGGCAATCAGCACCAGCAGAACCAGAGTCAAGCCCCAGACGATTTGGAACCAGTCTCCCGGCTGCGGCACGGGCGGCAGACGGCCCCAGAAGTTGGCGCCGCAAGCCACCGCGCAATAAATGGATGTTCTTAAGAATAGCGACCGGATGCGCGACGAATTGGTCAGGCAGCCGCGCAGCACGAACAGCACCACCGTCAGGCCATCGCAAAAAAGGCTGCGGTCCCACAGCGGGCCGTAGAGCGTCGGCGTCATGCCTTGCGGCGTGAAAAAAACGTAAAGCGTGATCCACAGCAGAAGTGTCTGAATCAGGTCCGCCCACTGCAGGGAATCCAGATTTCTGCTTTCGTGGTTCGGCTCAACAAACAAAGCCATCCCCAGCGGCAAAGAGGAAAATTGAAACAGCAAATCGCCCAATTCGCCGCTCGGCTGCGCCATAATGGCAAACTCCGCGCAAATACAAATAGAGAAAGTCAGCGCAATCAGCCGCCAGAAATAGCGGCCCACCGGATCGGAGCGGCGCATGGCGCCATAACAAGCCAGCGCGCAGGCCACTTCTTCGGAGATGGATCCGAATTGCGACAGCAGGGGCCCGCAGCCATGAACACCGAATTTGGCAATCACCGCCGCATGCGCCGTCAGCAAGGCCAGGCTGATGACACTCCAGCGGAGCAAGCGCGTGCGCGGGTTTGCAATCTTCTTGACTGATTTTAGCCGGATCATTCCCCTTAAGGCATATCGGCGACCGAACTGTTGAACTTCACAGCATCGGGCATAGTCCGTACTGGTTTTACTCGTGCAGTTTCGCCTTCAGGACCCAAACGGGAGGATTAAGCCTAGCAAACCCAAGTTCTAAGACGATAAGCTGATGTGGTATCCATGTCCGCCCGCGTTTTCAGCATTCGTGATTTTGCTCCCCGCACCGGGCAGTATTCCCTGCTGGTCTCGGAATTGCCGGGCCGCGGCGTCCAGACGCTGGGCGTGCTGCTGCTCGACTCCGAAAATGACGAACTGCACGTCCGGCTGCGGCGCGATTGGGACGCGCTGGCCTCGCGCGAAGACGCCGAGGTGCTTTCCGAGCTGGAGGACGATTTGGCGCTGCAGTCGCGCGAAGAAGGCGGCCGCGCGGTTCTGGATCGCCTGGAAGACTGGGGCTCCGGTTCCATCCGCGTCACCGACCGCGAAGCCGTCACGGTGCGCAACTTCGAGCGCACTTTGTCCGACCTTTACCGCCAGCACGTGCCCGCCCAGGTGCTGAAATTCAGGACCCATCTGCCCAAGTATTCGCTGACCGTGGCAGCCGGGCCGTTTCTCGGCAACCGCGAGGACATTGAAGCCGAAGACTGGATTGAAACTCCGGCTGACCTGCGCCTGGACGAAAATATGTTTGTGGCGCGCATCCAGGGCCACTCCATGGAGCCGCGCATTCCCGATGGCAGTTTGTGCGTGTTTCGCAAAAACGTTGTGGGGTCGCGCAACGGCAAGCTGGTGCTGGTGCGCGACAGCGAACTGGCCGATGAAAAGCGTTTCACGGTGAAGCGCTACCAAAGCGAGAAAATCACCACCGAAGACGATTTTGTTCAGACGCGCATCCGGCTGGAAAGCCTGAATCCCGCTTATCCTTCCTGGGATCTGGATGAGGACAGCGAGAAATACCAGATTGTCGGCGAGTTTGTGCGCGTGTTGGAATGAGAATATACTGGCAGTGGCCCAGTATGCAAATCACACCAGAGCAAGCAGCATTCCTTTTTCAAACCATCTTGCCGTCTTTAGAGAACGAACACCGCATCACCGCCAAGGTTTTGAAGGCCGTTCCCTTCGATATGGGGGACTACCGGCCTGATCCGAACTCCATGAGCGCCTTTGATCTGGCTTGGCATATAGCCGCCTCCGAGACGCGGTTCCTGCGCTCCATTCCGGCCGGCGAGTTTTTCTTCGGTCCCATGGAAAAAGTGAAAACCATGGACGAAGTGGTGGCGTTCTATGAAGAAAACTTCGAGCGCGACCTGGCAGCCCTGAAAGCGGCAACGCCGGAACAATTGGCAAAAATCATGGACTTCCGCGGCATCATGCAGCTTCCCGCCGTTTCTTACATCAATTTCTCCATCAGCCACGTCATTCACCATCGCGGCCAGCTTTCGGTCTATCTGCGCCCCATGGGAGCCAAAGTGCCGTCCATGTATGGCGAAAGCTACGACGACGCGCAACTGCGTCTGGCGACTGCCAATTAACCCCCGTTTTTTTTTCGCCTTGCTGTGCCTGGCAGCGGTCGCCTGCCGGGCACAGAATTCAGGATCCCTGCGCGTCACCGTGCTCGACGCGCATCACCAGCCAATCCCCGCTGCCACAGTCGCTGTCAACGGACTGCCCAGTTCCGCTACCGATGACCACGGCGAAGCAGCCTTCTCAAACATCCGAGCCGGCACTTACGATGTCGCGGTGAGCAAACCCGGCTTTCGGTCGGAAGTCCGGAAAGCCGTTACCGTTCCCGCAGCATTGGAAGTAACGCTGTCCCCCGTTCATCACGATGAAGTCACCGTTCACGGCACCGCAGATTCGCTGGAACCCGCAGCCGCCGCCAAAGATGTCAACACCGCCGCCGCCAAGCAACTGCCTTCGCGCCCAGCCACCGTCAGCGACGCGCTCCCGCTAGTTCCCGGCATCACCCGCTCACCGCAAGGCGGCCTCAACATATCAGGCAGCGGCGAACAGCGCAGCGCGCTGATTGTCAATTCCGCCGACGTCACCGACCCCGCCACCGGCCAGTTCGGCACCACCATCCCCATCGACAGCGTCGAAACGCTCAGCGTTTTGCAAACACCTTATCAAGCTGAATACGGCCGTTTTACTTCGGCGCTGGTCTCTGTCGAAACCAAGCGCGGCGGCGACAAATGGAAAGCCGAACTGAACGACCCCTTGCCCGACTTCCGCATCCGCAGCTATCACCTGCGCGGCATTCGCGACGCCACGCCCCGCCTCAATTTCGAAGGCCCGCTTCTAAAGAACAAATTGTTTTTCTCGGAAGGCTTTGAATATGAGGTGCGCAAGACCGAAGTCATTACGCTGCCATTCCCCAACAACCAGCAGTTAAAGCAAGGGTTGAACTCGTTCTCGCAGCTTGACTACATCATCTCCAGCACCCATCTGCTGACCGCCACTTTCCACCTGGCCCCCACGCAACTGGAAAACGTCAACCTCAGCACCTTCAACCCCAAACCCGCCACGCCCGACGCCAGCCTGCACGATTACACCGGAACACTGGGCGACCGCCTCACGCTGTCGCATGGCGACCTGCTTGAAAACACTTTTTCTTACACGCGCTTCATCGCCTACGTCTGGCCGCACGGGCCAGAAGACCTGATCATCACGCCGTCCGGCAACGAGGGGAATTACTTCGCCCAGCAGCAGCGCGATTCCGCACGCCTCAGCTTCGCCTCCACTGATTCGCTGCACACCCTGAAACTGGCCGGCGAACATCACGTCAAAGTGGGCGCTTATTTTGCTCCCAGCTCAGAAAACGGCCAGATTGTCGAGCGCCCGTTCGAAATCCTCGATTCCCAGGGCAACCTGCTGGAGCAAGTCACCTATACCGGCGGAGCGCCCGTGCTGCGCCGCGACACCGAAATCGCGCTCTTCGCGCAGGACCACTGGCTGCTGACCCGGCATTTCGCCGTCGACGCCGGCCTGCGAACCGAATCTCAGGAACTAACCGAAACCTTTCGCCTGGCCCCGCGCGCCGGTTTCGCCTGGAGCCCGCTGGGTGATGCCGGCCCCACCGTGCGCGCCGGAGTTGGCGTTTTCTATGACCGCGTGCCGCTGGACGTCTTCAGCTTCGCGCAATATCCCAACCAAGTGGTCACCACTTACCCATCCGGCATTCCCATCACCTACCTCAACGCCTTGGGCGAAGTGGTCTCGCGCGACCCTTTTCTGTTCCATGAAAACAAAGTCGGCGATTTCTCGCCCCGCAGCAGCACCTGGAGCTTTCAACTGGACCAGCAATTTCGCCCCTGGCTCAAGCTGAAGGCTTCCTATGTGCAAAACGTGTCCGCCGGCCTGATTATTATGAATCCCATCGCGCCCGCGTCCCCGGATGCCAGCGGAACCATGCTGCTGACCGGCAACGGCCAAGCCCGCTATCACCAGTTGGAAATCTCCGGGCGCCTGCGCTTTCCAAATGAAAAGCACCAGCTCTACTTTTCCTACGTGAAGAGCCTGGCGCGCGGCGACTTAAACGACTTCAGCAACTATCTGGGCAGTTTCCCCGTGCCCATCATCCGCCCCAATCAGTTCGGCAATCTGCCAGCCGACATCCCAAACCGTTTCCTGGTCTGGGGCCTGATTCATCTTCCCGGGAAGTTCCAAATCGCGCCCATTTTCGAATGGCGCACCGGCCTGCCGTATTCCATCACTGACGCCGCGCAGGCCTATGTTGGCATACCGGACTCGCAGCGCTTTCCCAATTTTTTGTCCCTCGACGCGCGCCTTTCCAAGGACTTCAAAGTCAGCGCGAAATACAGCGTCCGTTTCTCGGTCAGCGCGAATAACTCCACCAACCATTTCAATCCCGATTCGGTTTACTCCAACACCGACGCACCGCTTTATGGCCAATTCCTCGGCCAGCACAAGCGCCGCTTCATGGTCGATTTTGATTTTCTGTTTTAGCGGTAAGACGTGTGGGCGAAATGAGGCTCACTTGAGAACCAGCCCGCTTGGATACAGGACCGATCCGTTGCGGATCTTTAGAAGCCACTGCAGAAGCGGATCGTTGGCCAGCCACTGCTGATTGGTGCGCAGCGCCCGATCCACTGCGGCTGCGATGTCAGGAGCCCCGAGCTTCGCGAGTGCGAAGACACCAGACAGTTGTATCCAAGGTTCTTTGCTCTCCAGCAGTTTCCGCATCTCGGCAGCCAGCGTTGCTCTCAGCCTGTCAAATTGGTCTATGGCCTTCAACCGCTCGATGATGTTCGGCCACCAGAACACAATCTGTCCGGGATCCAGTGACGCGCCCGCCAGGGATTGGGCCACGGAAATCAGGCCCACAAAGCTCCCGATCTCATCGGGGCTCAGCGCCGTCGCCAGCGCGTCTGCCGCGTCCTGCGGTATGTTCCACCGTGCTGCCTCTTTCAATCGCCCCGTAGGCAACGAGCCGGCTTCAGCCAGAAACCGTTCGAGCATTTTTCGCCTCGTGCGCGGATGCAGATCGTAGCGGACGCGGCTATAGGAGTGCGCGCCGAGCGAGTCCCCGTTGCTCTCTCGCAGCATGTGTCCGAGCAAAACAAGAGCCTCTCTCCATTCGCGATCCGGCGGGTCAGGATAGCCTTTTGCCGAGCTGAAACCTCCGCATACAAGATCAACCCACAATCCGTACATGGATTGCTGGAACTCCGGTTCTGGTCCGTAATCAACATCGCCTTCGCAGCGACGCCCAATCGCGGCAATGTCACTGCAATCCCAAAAACGGCGGCCTCCCACCAAGACCCGGTCTCCGAAGACGCGCAGACCGCTATCGCCCATGTTGAGAATCACGTGCCAGCCAGGAAAAAGGGCAGCCATCTTGACCAGTGCGTGTATGACTTCCGCGTTGACGTGCCGAACAGCGCATTCGACAATGCTGATTTTGTCGTGTGCGTTGTGCATGTCGTCCACCACAAAAAAGTCCGGATCATCGACGGTCTCCCCGATGAAGTTCGGCGCTTCGTCTTCATCGGCCAAGAGATCCACTTCGCCCAACGGACCGACCGTGCCGAACTGACCCAGTGCGCGAATCACGTTGTTTCTGAATCCGTAGAAGGCTCTCCAATCGAACTGGGCGGTCTGCTCGTAATCGGTCTTCTCGATCTCAAAATCACTGCCGATTCTAATTCCGCTCATCCAGTTTGATTCCCCCGTAAATTGTGCTGAGCGGAAGGACAATCCCTCCGCTCAGAGTGACGCAATCCTTCAGGTCGCGAAAGAATCTCTGCCTCCACTCCTGCGGCGCAATCCGCACGCGCTGCTCCACCAGCACCTCGTCCTGCGAAACCAGCAGATGGTGCCGCTGCTCCTCTCCGCAGGTCAGGACCACATTAGGATAGTTGCATCTGTTGGTTCCCGGAATGAACAACCGCGTGTCAGAGTTATCGACCACGCAGCCCGATTGGGCTTCCTTCGCCAGCAAAGCAAAGTGACTTGCCGGTGATCCGCCGATGCTTGCGCTTCGCCCCCGCCATCGCCAACATCTGGCCATCAACATATTCATGCTTTTCCTCCGAAGCCCGTTCCAGCCGGAGGTATACCCTTCGGATACTTGTTCTTCTTGCGCCGCCCGCGCGCTTGCTCATCCACAATCGCAAAATTCAGCTTGCGCTCTACCGTGTCAGCCCGGTCCAGAAACACCCGCACTTTGTCGCCAATCGAATAAGTCCGCCGGTTGTGCTCGCCAATAATCTGGCGGCCGTTTTCGTGGTACAGATAGCGGTCTCCCGGCAGCGTTTCAATTGGCACCAGCCCTTCCACGAATAACTCCGCCAGCTCCACGAAAAATCCAAATTTGGCCGTGCTGATAATCAGCGCGTCGAATTCTTCGCCCACCCGGTCCTGCATGAATTTCACTTTTTTCCATTCCACCAGTTCGCGCTCAGCCTCGGCCGCGCGCCGTTCCGTGAATGACGTGTCATCGCCAATTTCTTTCAGCGTGTGGAATTCCAGCAGCGTTCCGGGCGTGTCAAACTGGTGCGCCAGAATGCGGTGCACAATTAAATCCGGATAACGCCGAATGGGCGACGTGAAATGCGTATAAGAAGGCGCGGCCAGCGCGAAATGGCCTTCGTTCACGCAACTGTACCGCGCCTGTTTCAGCGACCGCAGCATCAGGTACGTCAGAATCCGCTCTTCCGGTTTGCCGGCAATTTTGGCAATCAGCTTCTGGTAATTTCGCGACGAAATATCGAAGCTGTCGCTGGCCATGATGATGTCGCGCCGCACTTTTTTGCCGTCCCGCCGCCGCTCCATCACCGGAAAGCGTTTGGCCGGCAGCGCGCCCACCCCCAGCGAATAGCCAAACTGCGCGGCAATCTGCTCGAACTCCAGCACGCGCTTGCCTTCCGGCCGCTCATGGATGCGGTAAAGGCTCGGAATGCCCGCCGTTTCAATGCGCCGCGCCACCGCTTCGTTCGCCGCCAGCATGAATTCTTCAATAATGCGGTGCGCAATGTTGCGTTCGCCGCGCGTCACGCCCACCATCTGGCCTTCGGCGTCCAGTTGCACGTTGCTCTCCGGCAGATCAAAATCAATCGACCCGCGCTTCACCCGCTTGCGGTTCAGAATCAGCGCCAGGTCGCGCATCAGCTCAAAGCGCGGCACCAGTTTTTCATAGCGCTCGCGCATCGCCGCGTCGCCTTCCAGCACGCGGTGGACATTGGTGTAGGTCATGCGCTCCACGCTGCAAATCACGCCGCGCATAAATTCCTGGCTGACCACTTCCCCGCGCGGATCAATTTCGAGCAATGCCGAAAGCACCAGCCGGTCCTCGTTCGGCCGCAAGGAGCAGATATCAGTGGATAACTCCACCGGCAGCATGGGAACCGCGCGGTCTGGAAAATAAACGCTCGTCCCGCGCATGGCCGCTTCCTGGTCAATCGGGCTCCCTGGCTTGATGTAGTGGCTGACGTCGGCAATATGCACCTGCAAGGCGAAATTGCCGCTGGGCAGATGCTCTACCCAGACCGCATCGTCAAAATCGCGCGCCGTTTCGCCGTCAATGGTGACAATGTCAAACGAACGAAAATCGCGGCGGCGCAGCAGTTCCAGTGGCTCAATCACATGCGAAATGGCGCGCGCCTGGTCCAGCACGGCCGGCGGAAATTCATGCGGCAGATGATGCTTGCGGATGATAATTTCCACATCCACGCCGAAATCGCCCGGCATTCCCAGAACCTCAATCACGCGCCCCACGCCGTGCTCGCCGCCCTCCGGAAACTCCAGCACCTCCACATTGACAATCATGCCGTCCATCTCTTCCACGCTGGCGACAGCGCGCGAAGTGACGCCCACTCGGTCTGGCGATTCGTGAACCGGCGGAATCTCCATCCCTTCCGGAATCTCCAGCCACTGCTGCACGCGCTCGTCCGACGGAATCACAAAATTGCCGCGATGCTTCACGCGAAATTCACCCACAACAGTGATGTGCGCGCGCCGCAGAATTTTGGCAATCTCGCCTTCCGCCCTGCCTTGCCCGCCGCCCAATCGCGTGATGCGCACCACCGCCCGGTCGCCATGCATCAGCTTCGCCGCTTCCGCCGGCGGCAGAAAAACATCGCCCGAAACATTCGGCAGCGGCACATCCGGAATCAGAAAACCAAAGCCGTCGCGATGAATAGACACGCGCCCCGCCGTGTACTCGCTGCTGCCGCCCACCGCGATGAAGTGGCCCGATCGCAGCTCCACCAGCTTGCCTTTTTCGCTCAGCCGGTCCAGCGCGTCTTCAAGCGCATCCCGGTTCTCGCCCGTCAGATGCAGCTCCTTCACCAGTTGCTTATAGGTGGCGCGAGCATGCGGCAGACGCTGAATGTGTCCCAGCAAGCTGGAATCGGAAATCTTCACTATCCGAATTATAGGTATAGTGGCAAGAATGGAATTGAAAGCAGTCCGGCTGGTGATTCCGGCCGAGGGCAACATTATCGTCGGCCAGAGCCACTTCATCAAAACCGTGGAAGACATTTATGAGGCCATGGTCAACACCTCCCCGCATCTGAAGTTCGGCGTCGCGTTCAACGAAGCTTCCGGCGACTGCCTGACGCGTTTTGACGGCAACGACGATGATCTGAAACAGAATGCCATTGCCAATGCCTCCGCCATCGCCGCCGGTCACATCTTCGTTGTGGCCATGAAAAACGGTTTTCCCATCAACGTGCTGGACCGCATCGCCCGCGTGCCCGAAGTGGTCAACATTTATTGCGCCACCGCAAACCCTGTCGAAGTGATCATCGCCGAAACCGAACAAGGCCGCGGTATCTTAGGCGTCATTGACGGAAACAAGCCCCTCGGCGTGGAAAACGCCGAACATCGGGCAGCGCGCGTTGCGCTTTTGCAGCGGTTTGGGTATAAACGGTAAGTAATGACGAAGCCACCCCGTAGTTCGCGCCGCAGGCCCGCTGTGTGCTCTCTACCCGCTCAACGGCCGCCGCGAAAATTGGGAACGCTGAAAGGCAAGATCAAAATTCTCGATCCAAACTGGGCAAAGCCACAGAACAATTTGGAAGCCTGGCTAAAGGGAGACGTATAGCGGTGGCCTGCTTGCCGCGCTAATGCGGCCCGACCTGTTTGCGTTTTCCATGCCTGGTTCGCAGGATATAAACGAAGTCCCCCTCGATAGTGAAAGGATCCGGTAAAGATTGGAAAGAATACTAATGCTCAACAGCAGTTCATTGGGACAGTCGTAGGTGGATCGGCGCTTGTCGGAGCGGGCGCTGCCCTGGCACCAGTAGCGCTGCAGGCCGCGAATGAAGCTGCGCTTGGACCCGCAACTTGCCGGGCGGTGTTCAACGGACCAGCAGTTAACGCACTTTCACGCGCAACTTCGGTAAGTGCACGGATTTTAGGTGGCCCCGGCAGCGGCTTAGGGCTTCGTTTTGCGGCAATTTCTAATAGTCTTCCGGCCTTCGTGCAAACCATTGGATGGCGTATTCTCTCAAGTGCTTGGGCTGCGGGTGCAGCAGGAACTGTGCCAATGTTTGCCACCCGTTTCTTTCCATCAACTGGGTTTCTATTCGAGACTGAAGCCCCTTTATTACTTCAAAACCCTAACGTATTCTTTCCGCGATTTCTGCCTTGATTGAAGCCAAAACGTCCATGAAGACTACTCCTGAACTGGAAGACCTGCTCAAGAACATCCACCCGAAGATTCTAAAAGGAGAGGGCTGCTCAATTGAGCTTCTATTCCCATTTGTGGTGAGGTACAAATCTGATGGAAGGCAGTTAACGCTCCCTATCGAAGTGAAGCAAAAGGAGGGAAGCTGGTGGATCTTTGGCTTTTACATTTCGGTTTATGTAGAAATGCCCATATGTTGGGACGATGACGATACTCCAATTAATACCCGTCAAGCAGAAGTCATCTTGGCTCAGCTCGAGGAAATGCTCCTTAGGCATAAGGGAAAAAAATATAAATTGACAATGGTACAGAAGGCACAGTAATTCTGACAATATTATGCTCTTTCATCGCGCGCTGGGGGCCCGCTGCGCGGCGGCTTCCGCCGATGTCACACTGCACTTAAATCGGATCTTCCGCACTGTGAGGATAGTTGCCATAAAGTAGCTGGCGCATCTCAAATGGCAGCGACTTGCTTTCCGGCGCAAGCTTGCATCTCTCGGGCATATGGGACAGAGATTCGATGGCATCATCCATCCGCGAAAACCAGCGCAGGCCAGCTTCACCCGCATTCCGCGAGAGCAGAAACTTCAAAATTGCTCGCAGGTCTCGCCTGGCGGGTGGCGTCACCCTAACGCGAAAAGCCATGCTCGGCGCGCAGTTCTTCCATGAATTCGGCGGCGGGTTGGGTGCGGCCCGCCTTAACGTCTTCGTAAGCTTCCAGCACGGCCTCCACCGTCTCCTGGTTAATCCTTCTCCCATTCCAAATAATTCGCAATCACCTCATCCAGCGCGGCAGCCATATCCTGTCCATGGCGCTGCGCGTAGCTTTCCAACTGCGCCTTTCGTTCTGGTGTCACCGGGAGCATTTCCATAAATTTCTCTTCTGTGACTCTGCTATCAAGCACACTTCGCCATCCTCACAATCGGCAGCGCATTCCCATTCGGCAGCGGCACCTGCACCGCCTCCACCTCCGCATAGCCGCGCGCCTTGTAAAGCGGCACACCGGTCAGCGTCGCGCCCATCTCAAACCGCGTAAACCCACGCGCCTGCGCGGCCAGTTCACAATGCTCCAGCAGCATCGTCCCAATCCCTTGCCGCACCCAATGCGGATGCACGAAAAACGCCCGTATCTTGGCCGCATCCGTCTCTGGATTCAGCAGCTCCGGCTCGCGCCCGGGCGCCTGGTCGCCGCCGAACAGCGTCTTGCGCTTGCTCCAGCCGCCGCACGCCACCAGCTCGCCCGCCGCGCTTTCCACCGCGAAATATGTCCCATCGGCAATCAGTTGCGTGTCCACCCCAAACACCGCCGCCAGCGCCCCGCTAATCTGATCCGGCGTGTACTCGCCCGTCTGCAAAGTCCTCACCGACAAATCAATCAAGGCCGAAAGCGCGCCAATATCAGCCGTCTCCGCAACCCGGATTTCGAAACGGCTACGCATCCCGCTCGCGCAGGCCCGACTTCGTCACATCCGCAATCTCTAAATCCACGCTCCGGTTCGGCTCACGCACCCGCGCCATCTCCACCTTCAAAAAATTCGAAGTCAGCGCCATCCCCTTCTGCTCCAGCGTTACCGCCGGCAAAGTCGCGCCAATCATGCCTCGACGGAATGCCAGGTTCTTCCTCTCCGACAAAGCGCGCAATACCCGCGTGCGCTCCTGCCGAACAGGCACCGGAACCGGCTGCGCCAAAGCAACGGCTGCCGTCCCCGGCCGCTCCGAATACGTAAACACATGCAAATAAGTAAACGGCTGCTGCTCAATAAACCGCACCGTCTCCGCAAACTCCGCCTCCGTTTCACCGGGAAATCCGGTCATCACATCCGCCCCAATCGCCGCTTCCGGCATCAATTCACGCGCCAGTGCCACACGCGTCGCATAATGCCGCGTCCGGTACTTGCGAAACATCCGCTTCAGCACCGAATCCGAACCCGATTGCAGCGGAATATGCACATGCCGCGCAATCCTCGCTTCCCCCGCCATCAACTCCAAAAGTTCGCCGCTCCAGTCCATCGGTTCCACCGAACTGATGCGCAGCCGCCGCAAATCTGTCTCGCGCAAAATCGCCCGAACCAAATCAATAAACCGCAACCCGCCCGGCAAGTCGCGCCCCCAGCGCCCCAGATTAATGCCGCTGATCACCACTTCCACATAGCGGCTGGCCAAATCCCGCACCTGCTCAATCACGCTGTCCAGCGCGGCGCTCCGGCTGCGCCCGCGCACGCTCGGAATAATGCAGAACGAGCATTTGTTGCTGCATCCGTCCTGAACTTTCAAATTGGGCCGCGTGCGGTCATCCCGAATATCCCGCACCGGCGAAGCCAGAAACTCGCCAGACCGGCTCATGTCACGGATGAGGATTTGCCCGTGATATTCTTCATTCGAAACAAGATCGGCAATTTGTGCTTTATGCGAATTGCCCACCACCCAGCGCACGCCTTCAATCTGCGCCAGTTCCTGCGGGGCGCGCTGCGCATAGCATCCAGTCACCAAAACCTGCGCCTGCGGATGGTCGCGATGCAGATTCCTCGCCACCCGCCGCGCCTCCACATCCGCGCTCTGCGTCACCGTGCAGGTGTTCAGAATCACCAGGTCGGCCGAAGCCGCATCCCGCACCGGCGTCCAGCCGCGGTCTTCCAGCGACGCTTCCATCGCCGCGCCATCGGCCTGCGAAGCACGGCAACCGAAACTCTGGACAAACACACGCTGCGGCACACTTTATTGTAAGTGGGATACTCAAAGAAGTGCCTGCGCGGTCGGGCAACCGCCGGATGAATTCGTTTTGCGGATTCGTCGGGAGGAAAGTCCGGTCTTCATAGGGCGGCACGCCGGCTAACGGCCGGGGGTTTGCGCTCAAAGCGCACGCCACGGATCAGTGCCACAGAAAATATACCGCTTGCCGCTTGCGGCGAGTAAGGGTGAAAAGGTGCGGTAAGAGCGCACCGCGGTTCAAGCAATTGAACTGGCAGGGAAAACCCCGTGTGAAGCAAGACCAAATAGGGGAGGAGGAGCGGCCCGCTCCGTTAGCACTTCCGGGTAGGTTGCTGGAGCCTTTCAGTAATGAAAGGCCTAGATGAATGGTTGCCACCGCTTCGGCGGCACAGAAACCGGCTTACAGACCGCGCAGGTATGGCTTGGTCATTCGTGGACAAGCAATCCCCACAAATACCCTAAACTGTAATTTGCTCAGCAAACTGGCCCTTTTCTTCGCTCTTGCCGCCTTAAACTTCCGCCAAACCGCCGAACAATCCGACCTCTCCTTCACCCTCGCCAACCACCCCACCCCCACCAAATACCTGATCGAAACCATGCCCGGAGGCCTGGCCGTCTTCGACTACAACGGCGACGGCAAACCCGACATCTATTTCACCAACGGAGCCGAAGTCCCCTCACTCAACAAAACCTCGCCCGCCGATTGGAACCGCCTCTACCGCAACGATGGCAACGGCCACTTTACCGACGTCACCGAAAAAGCAGGCGTCGCGGGCACTGGTTATTCCATGGGCGTCGCCGCCGCCGACTACGACAACGACGGCCACCCCGACCTCTTCGTCGCCGGAGTCAACCATAACTCCCTCTTCCACAATCGCGGCGACGGCACCTTTGAAGACGTCACCGAAAAAGCCGGCATCAAAAGCGGCGAATGGGCCGTCGCCGCCGGCTGGTTCGACTACGACAACGACGGCCTGCTCGACCTCATCGTCGTCCATTACTCCGACACGCCGCTCGAAAACCGCTTCTGCGGCAATCAAGACAAAAACCTGCGCGTCTACTGCAATCCCAAGTACTATCAGCCGCTCGCCTCCACGCTCTATCACAACCGCGGAAACGGCACGTTCGAGGACGTCTCCGTCAAATCCGGCATCGCCAAATACAAAGGCCGCGGCATGAGCGTCGCCTTTGCCGACTACGACAACGACGGCTATCCCGACATCTTCGTCACCAACGACAACATGCCCAACTTCCTCTTCCACAACCTGAAAAACGGAACCTTCGAAGAAGTCGGCCTGCTCTCCGGCGTCGCCCTCACGGAGCGCGGCAAGCCCGTCTCCAGCATGGGCACCGACTTTCGCGACGTCGATAACGACGGCCATCCCGACATCGTCTTCAGCGCCCTGGTGGGCGAAACTTTCCCCTTCTTCCGCGGCCTGCCCAGCGGCGATTTCGCCGACGACACCTACGCCAGCCACCTGGGCCCGCTCACCATCGCCCACAGCGGCTGGGGCATCGGTCTGGCCGATTTTGACAACGACGGCTGGAAAGACCTCTTCACCGCCAACTCCAACGTCAACGACCGGTCTGAAGAAACCGACCAGCACCTCTATAAAGAAGCCAACACCATCTTCATGAACCACGCCGGCAAATTCTCCGACGGCACACCCGCGTCCATCAAAGCCGAAATCAAAGCCCATCGCGGCGCCTCCTTTGGCGATTTCGATGGCTCGGGCCTAATAGACATCGTCGTCTCCGCGCTCGGCGAAAAAGCCGAACTCTGGCGCAACACCACGGCAAATCCCGGCAACTGGATCGAATTCCGCCTGCAAGGCACGCGCAGCAACCGCGACGGCATTGGCGCAGTCATCCGCGTCAACAATCAGTGGAACACCATGACCAGCTCCGTCAGTTACGCCTCCTCCAGCCTAGGCCCAGTACATTTCGGCGTGGGTGCCGCCGCAGAATTGAACGACATTGAAATCCGCTGGCCCAGCGGCAAAGTTCAGCGCCTCAGCCACATCAAAACCAACCAAATTATCGATGTTCGCGAACCGACTCAATGATTTATGAGGGATCATGAAGGAAGTGAATAAAGTCAGCGGGTCTGAACGCCTGAAAACACTTCTGCCCGAAGTGTGGCGATTGATGAAGCCGCGCCGGAATCTGCTTCTGGCCGGAGCGGCTCTGATGATCGTCAATCGCGTCTGCGGTCTGGCGCTGCCCGTCAGCACCAAATACCTCATCAACAACGTCATGCACAACGGCGAGATGAACCTGCTGCTGCCCATTGTCAGCACCGTCATTGGCGCAACCGTCATCCAGGGCATCACCTCCTTCTTCCTCAGCCAGCTTCTCTCCAAATCCGGCCAGCGCCTCATCTATGAAATGCGCGTCCGCATCCAGGAACACGTCGGCCGCCTGCCCGTCTCCTTTTACGACGCCAACAAAACCGGCACGCTTCTCTCGCGCATCATGAACGACGTGGAAGGCGTGCGCAATCTCATCGGAACCGGCCTGGTCGAACTCGTCGGCGGCCTGCTCACCGCCGCCATCTCCACCGTTCTGCTCTTCCGCACCAGCGCCGCCATGACGGCCCTGGTGCTGGTCATCGTCATCGCCTTTGTCGCCGTTCTTCAGCGCGCCTTCAAAACCGTGCGCCCCATCTTTCGCGAGCGCGGCAAAATCACCGCCGAAGTCGCCGGCCGTCTCACCGAAACTCTGGGCGGCATCCGCGTCGTCAAGGGCTATCACGCCGAGGAGCGCGAGGCATCGGTCTTCAACACCGGCGCGCGCCGCATTCTCGACAACGTCCTCGAATCCATCACCACCATCTCCCTCATGACACTCGCCTCCACCGTGCTCATGGGTCTGGTCGGCGCGCTCGTCATGTTCCTCGGAGCGCGCCAGGTCGCCGCCCACCATATGAACTCCGGCGATTTCGTCATGTACACCGCGCTTCTGGCCTTCATGGTCGCGCCCGTCGTGCAAATCGTCAACATCGGCACCCAGGTTTCAGAAGCCTTGGCCGGCCTGGAGCGCACCCGCCAAATCCTGCGCGAGCGCCCCGAAGATGAAGACCCCGCGCGCACCGTCAAGCTTCCCGCTTTAAGGGGCAGCGTCGCGTTTCAGGATGTTTCTTTCAGTTATGAAGAAGGCAAACCCGTGCTGCACAACATCTCTTTCGAAGCCCGCCCCGGCACCTCTACCGCGCTCGTAGGCTCTTCCGGCTCCGGCAAATCCACCATCATCGGCCTCATCAACGCCTTCCATTCACCCAAAGAAGGCAAAGTGCTGGTCGACGGCTTCGATCTTTCCACCGTCGCCCTGGCCAGCTATCGCGAACAGCTCGGCCTGGTTCTGCAGGATTCGTTTCTCTTCGACGGCACCATCCGCGAAAATGTCGCCTTTGCCCGCCCCGCCGCCACCGACCAACAAATCATGGAAGCCTGCCGCATCGCCAACGTCACCGAATTCGTCGAAAACTTCCCCGAAGGCTACAACACCATAGTCGGCGAGCGCGGCGTCAAGCTCAGCGGCGGCCAGAAACAGCGCGTCTCCATTGCCCGCGCCATCCTCGCCAATCCCCGCATCCTGATCCTCGATGAAGCCACCTCCAGCCTCGACTCCGAATCAGAAGCCCTCATTCAGGAAGGCCTCGGCTATCTCATGCAAGGCCGCACCACTTTCGTCATTGCCCATCGCCTGTCCACCATCCGCCGCGCCGACCAAATCCTGGTCGTCGAACGCGGCCGCATCGTCGAGCGCGGCACCCACTCCCAGCTCTACGACGCCAAAGGCCGCTACTTCGACCTCTACACCCGCCAGCACGGCCTGGAAGCCAACCTGTTCCTCGCTCCCGGAGAAGGCGACAAAGTAGAAGAGTCCTTCGCATAGTGCCCGCCAAACTCATCTGCTTCGGCGACCTCTGCATCGATGTGGTGGGCACGCCGAATCACAGCCAAACAGGTTCCGACATCACCTTGAACCAGCTCTCCATTCGCCCCGGCGGCGCAGCCCTGAATTGCGCCATCGCCGCCGCCGCTGAAGGCATTGACGCAGCCGTCATGGGGCTCCTCGGCGACGATCCCTTTGCCGACCTGCTGCTGAATCATCTCGCCGCCTCGCCAGTCGGCGTCCAGTATATTCGCCGGGTCCCGGGGCGCACCGGAACCGTCATTTCCCTGGTCGGCACCGCCGGCCAAACCAGGTTTTATTCCTATCGCGGAGTAAATTCCCTGGCCTATGGAGCTTTGCCCGCTTCCGCCGATTGTATTTATGTGTCAGGCTATAGTTTTCAAGACCCCGAATCCCGTCTCACCGCCGAAGCCCTTCTAGCCTCCGGCCTCCCCTGCGCGCTCGACCCGTCCTATCAATATGCGCGCCAATTTCGCGCCGAATCTCTTCCCGTCGCCTATCTGTTGCCCAATTTGGAGGAAGCCCGCCTCATGACCGGCCTGGAATCCCCGCCCGATTGCGCCTCCGCGCTTCACCAGTTAGGCGTCGGCACCGTGGTCATCAAGCTGGGTCCCGACGGCTGTTACGTCAGCGCCCCCGGCCTGGCCGACTTTCTGCCCTCCAATCCTGTTTGCGCACTGGACACCACCGGCGCCGGAGATGCCTTTGCCGGCGTCTTCCTCGCTTCCTTATTGAAAGGCGAAACAACCATGCAGGCTGCCCGCCGGGCAAACCACGCTGCCTGCCGTCTTGTTTCCACGAAAAGACCATGAAAGCCTACATTGATATTCAGCCGGAAGTGCAGGATGCGCTCGCGGCCGGCCGGCCCGTTGTGGCCCTGGAATCTACCGTCATCGCCCACGGCCTCCCGTACCCGGACAATCTCAAAACGGCCGAGATGATGGAGAAAACCGTGCGCCAGAACGGCGCAGTGCCCGCCACCATGGGCCTTCTGGACGGCCGCATTGTTGTCGGCTTGAGCGACCCGCAAATTGAGCGCATGGCCAAGGACAAGCACGTGGCCAAGGTCAGCCGAGCCGATTTTGGCCCAGTCCTCGCCTCCAAGCAGACCGGAGCAACCACCGTCGCCGCCACCATGATCGTGAGCGCGGCCGTCGGCATTCGCTTCTTCGCCACCGGCGGCATCGGCGGCGTTCACCGCGGCGCGCAATCCACCTTCGACATCTCGGCCGATTTGTATGACCTCAGCCGCACCCCCGTGGCCGTCATCTGCGCCGGTCCTAAGGCGGTTCTCGACATCGGCCTCACGCTCGAAGTGCTGGAAACCCTCGGCGTTCCCGTCATCGGCTATGGAACCACCCAGCTTCCGGCGTTCTATTACCCGGACAGCGGTTACTCGCTCAATTTCTCCTGCAGCACGCCTCAAGAAATGGCGCGCGTGGCGCACACCCAATGGAACCTCACCCTGCGCTCGGGCCTGCTCATCACCAATCCGCCGCCGCCCAAGTCGGCCATGAACCGCGAGAAAACCGAATCCATCATTGAGGAAGCCCTGCGCGCCGCTGAAATGATCGGCGTGCGCGGAAAAACCGTAACCCCGTTTCTGCTCTCCCAAGTGCTGGCGCTCAGCAACGGCAAAACACTGAAAGCCAACATCGCCCTGCTCAAAAGCAACGCCAAACTAGCCGCCCAAATCGCCGTCGAATACGCCAAGCTGTAGATTCACCTCTGTCTTGGCCAGGTGGGACAGGCGGATTCGCCCAATGCCAGAAAGAAATACGGGGACAGTCACCTGTGTCCCCAACAGAAACCCTTCCCCTGCATGCCAACTCGCTGCCAGGAATCGCCGTTTCAGCGTCCAATAGCAGGAAAACTATATGGCATTGGGCGGTTTCGCCTGTCCGAATCTGAATTCCGAACCTTGAATCCGTTTAGACCAGCGCGCTCACCAGCCTCCCGGCCGTCGCTTCACCCCCAGCCAAATCCACAATTTCGCGAAACCCCACCCCGCGCAGCAGCGCCCTCACCGCCTGCGGCTGAATCAGGTACTTCACGCTCCCGCCTGCCGTTCCCAACCGGCTCGCCAGCGCATCCAGCGCCCGATCGCCAAACGACGCCCGCTCCTCCACATAATCCAGCACCACGCCGCTGCCCTTGGGCAGCGAAGCAATGAACGCCAAACTCCCAATCACCGCGTCCACCGTCCGGTACCCAGTCCCGCCCAGCCAAACAAACAGTCCTGCCTTCAGCTTGTCGAAGCCGGATTGTTCCAGCTCCGTCGCCAGCGTTTCTGCCGCCAATTCCTCCACCGAAATCACGCGCAATCCGCTGCCTGCCGAATCCGCCAGCGCCTCGCGCAGCGCCGGACGCCCGATAATCACGCACTGCCGCACCCCTCTCGCCAGCGCCGACGCCAGCTCTTTTCTCGTGAACTGAACCAAGCTCATGCCTGCGCCTCCGCTTCTTGCGGGCCGCGCGGGCCGCAACGCCTCCGCATCCCCTGCTTAAATTTCTCGCGCTCTTCCGGCGTCATCTGCTCCCAGCGATCCCACATGCGCCGACGCCAGCGCGGCCCGCCCGCCGGAAATCCGCGAAAACCGCCAAACAAAAGCTTGCTCAGCGCCAGCAATCCCAGCGCCTGCCAAAAGCTGATCGCCTTCACCGCGAAAATCTCCGGCATCAGCGCGTTCCACAAGCTCATCACCGCAAAACTAAGCACCGCCGCCGCCGCCGCCGCAATCACCGCCACCCTCAGCACCTGCCATAAGCCAATCCGCCGCATATCACTAATCCTTTCCAAACTCGTCATAAATGGCCTGCAATCTGCGCCGCAATTGCAGCACCGCATAGCGCTTTCGCGACAGCAGCGTGTTCACGCCCACGCCCATCGCCTCGCTCAATTCCTTGAAACTGCGCCCTTCCATCTCATGCGCCACAAACACCTCGCGCTGCTCCTCGGGCAATTCTTCCAGCGCCGCATCCAGCTCGTCCAAAAGCACTCTTCTCGCGTATTCGGCTTCCGGTCCGGCATCCGGCGCAGGCAGCAAATCCTCCCACGGAGCAAGCTCCCCATCGTCGGAAACCCGCATCGAATCATTCCCCAGCTCCGTCGGCCGCTTCTTTCGAAACAAATCGACAATGCGGTTCCGCGCCACCCGGAACAGCCACGCCCCCGCCTGCTCCACCGGCTTCATCAGCCGGTAAGCGTCCACCAGCTCATAAAAAACTTCCTGGAAAATATCTTCCGCATCGCCCGCATCCGGCACGCGCCGCGCGATAAACTGCCGCAGCCGCCTCTGCTCGCGCGCAATGGTGTCGGAAATCCGCCGGTTCTGGTCGGCGGTCAAGCCGTCGCCGCTAAGCACATCTTCCATCCAATAAAGAAGACGTGCCGGCAGGCCACGATATTGTAGATTGCGGTTAAATTGATTATCAAATGACACGCTCCGACATGCTGGCTCGCCTCCAGGATCACAAAGGCGAATGGGACATTGTGATTGTGGGCGGAGGCGCAACCGGGGTCGGCGTCGCCATTGACGCCGCCTCGCGTGGTTACCGCACGCTGCTTCTCGAAGGCAGCGACTTTGGCAAAGGCACCTCCAGCCGCAGCACCAAGCTGGTGCATGGCGGCGTGCGCTATCTGGAGCAAGGCAACGTCTCGCTCGTCATGGAAGCCCTCAAAGAGCGCGGCATCCTGCGCCAGAACGCGCCCCACTTAGTCGGCAATCTCGGCTTCGTCGTGCCGAACTACGATTGGTGGGAAGCGCCCTTCTATGGCATCGGCCTCAAAGCCTACAACCTGCTCTCCGGCAAATACGGCTTCGGCCCTTCCAAAATACTCTCGCGCGAGGAAACGCTGGAGCGAATACCCACCCTCCATCCCGAAGGCCTGCGCGGCGGAGTCAGTTATTTCGACGGCCAGTTTGATGATGCGCGCCTGCTCATCAACATGGTCTCCACCGCCGCCGAGCAAGGCGCAACGCTTCTCAACTATGTCCGTGTCACCCAGGTTCTGAAAAACACAGAAGGCTTCGTGCGCGGCGTCATCGCGCGCGATGAAGAAAGCGGCACCCAGTTCGAAGTCTCGGCCAAAGTGGTCGTCAACGCCACCGGACCCTGGACCGACGGCCTCCGCCAAATGGCCGAGCCCGGCGCGCAAAAAATGATAGCTCCCAGCCAGGGAATCCATCTCGTCTTCGACCGTTCCTTCCTCCCCGGCGACTCCGCCATCATGGTTCCCCACACCTCCGACGGCCGCGTCCTCTTCGCCATCCCCTGGCACAACCACACCTTAGTCGGCACCACCGACACACCCATCGAGACCGCCACTCTCGAGCCTTCTCCCAAATCCGAGGAAGTCGAGTTCATCCTCAAGACCGCAGCCGATTACCTCCAGAAACCTCCCACCCGCGCGGACATCCTGGCCATCTACACCGGCATCCGTCCCCTGGTGAAAGCCAGTAACTCCTCCGGCAAAACCTCGGCCCTGTCTCGAGACCACACCATCCACATAGACCAGTCCGGCTTGCTCACCATCACCGGCGGCAAATGGACCACCTATCGCCACATGGCCGAAGACTGCGTCAACCACGCAGCCACCCTGGCCGACCTTCCCGAACGCCCCTGCCTCACCCGCAATCTCAACATCCACGGCTTCCGCTCGCCCGCTGAAGACCGCGGCCACATGTCCTACTACGGCGCCGACGCCTCCAATATCGAGAAGATCATGCGCGCCGACCCATCCCTGTCCGAGAAACTGACGCCCGAACTCCCCTACACCGCCGCCGAAGTCATCTGGGCCACCAGATCCGAAATGGCCCGAACCGTCGAAGACGTCCTCGCCCGCCGCACCCGCGCCCTCTTCCTCAACTCAAAAGCCGCCATGAGCGCCGCGCTCAAAACGGCCCAACTCATGGCCCGCGAGTTAGGCCTCAACGAGCAATGGCAAACCACTCAAATCACCGAATTCAACCTAACCGCCCGCCAATACACCCCAGAAGGCATCACCAACTAAACCCGGGGACAGTCCGCCCGTTCACCTAGTTTTTTTTCCAGGTGAACGGGCGGACTGTCCCTGGGTTTCCTGCTTGGGCTTGGCCTGTCGTTCGGCTGCTTCAAACAAAAAAAAACCGCCCGGTTCATCACCGGGCGGGATCTCTTTTAACTCTTTGTTGTTCTTAGAAGCTAAACCGCAAAGACAACTGCAAATTCCTTGCAAGGCTAGTTTTGCTCGTAATCAGCCCAAACTGGGAAGAAGTCGGGTTGAAGTTAGGACCGCTCCAGTTCGGATGATTCGGAAAGTCATACGCCTCAGCTCGGAATTCGAAATTCTGTTTCCCTTCGCCGGTAAGCGCAAACTTCTTGTAAAGCGACACGTTCCAGTCCTGGAACCCAGGCCCATAAATCAAGTCGCGAATCCCTTTCTGCAGGTTGAACGTGCCTGCCGCCGGAGCAGTGAAAATCGGCTGCCCGTTGGCCTGGTTAATCGCAAAGTAGGTCGGGTAGTTCTTGTTGTTCACCGTTCCCGAGCCAGCGGCGAATCCGCCAGTGATGCTGGGTGTGGTGGCCACGTTCCAGAACTGCCCTTCACTGCCGCAGCCAAAGCTGCCCAGATCCCCCGAACTCACGCCCGCGTAATCCGTGTTCGCGCCCACGCCGCAGGGGCTGCCGGTCTGAAACTGCACGTCGCCGGCCAGTTCCCACCCGCCCAGAACCTTGCCCGCCATGGTCGAGTGGTTCTTGAAGATCGGAATATCGTACAGATAGTTGATGACCGCAATCTGCCGCGCATCATATTCCGACGGACCCCACAAATTGCTCGTGTTGTACGTGTCGGAAACAATGTCGCGGTAGTTGGAGCTGTTGTCCATGCTCTTGGAAAGCGTGTAAGAGAAGCCGAAGCTGGACCCATTCTTGAAAGGCCGGTTCCAGGTCAGTTGCAGCCCGTTGTACATGGAGTTCACGTTGCTTTCTTCTTCGTCGATCGCCGCGTAGCCTTTGAACGGACGCAGCACGTTGACGTTCACGCCGGGGTTCGCCTGCAAGGTGCCCGCCGGAACCTGATTGATGTCATAAGTGTTCCACGCGTGATAGCCGCGGTGCGCCACGTAAGCGATGGAGAACAGCGAGCTCAGGAACGTCTGGCGCTGGAAAGTAAAGTTCCAGTTCCAGGCCACCGGCTGCTTCAGTTTCGGATTCAGCGTGGTGGCCGTGATGGCCGCAGCCGTGCCGGTGGTCAGCGAAGCGCCCGGATTGTCCACCTTCACGTTGTTGATGGTCACAAACGGCTGGAAGGGCGAGTTGCCGCCGGGGAAGATGTTGTCCAAAAGCGGCATGGCCGTGGTGAACTCACCGCCGCCCGCGCGGATAACGGTCTTGTCGTCAATCTGGTAAGCGATGCCCAGTCGCGGCTGGAAATCGTTGGTCGGCTTGATGTACGACTGCGAAAAGCTCGTGTTAAACAGGCTGTTGCACGAAGCCCCGTCGCAGATGGCGTTGCCATCGGCCAGCACGCGTCCCTGCGCCGAGCTGGGAAAGCTGCTCAGTCCCGGAATCACCATGCCGTTGTACGGATTGCCGCTGCCCAGCACCACGTTGCCGGCCGAGTTTATCGTCACCGCGTTGGCCGGGTTATAAACCGCGCCATTGAAGTAATCGGCATTGCCCCAAAGCGGATGGAACCCGATAACCGTCGTCATGCGCACGCCGTAGTCAATGTGGAGTTTCGGATTAACCTTCCACGAATCCTGCGCGAACTCTTCAAACATCGGTCTGCGCCAAATGGTGAAAGCCCGCGGCCCGATTTCGGTGTAGCTGTCCGCATTGCCCAGCGCCAGGTTGGCGATGCTGACACCGGATGATCCCAGGCCCGTGCCGTTGTCTGAAAACGTGAAGTTGCCGTTCTGATTGTTCGCGCCGCCAGGGACGGTGGAAACGTTGATCTGGTCGCCGTCGTTTTCGCCCGCATATTCGAAGTACGCGCCAAACTTGAGTGTGTGGTTGCCCCAAACCTTGGTAAGGCTGTCCGAGGTGGTGAAGATCGGGCCCGACGAGTGAGACGGATACGGTCCCGCTGCCAGGTTGTAGAAGTTGTCGTTCAGCGTCACGTTCGGGAACTTGTTGGGAATATCCTTGCCCGTGAACAGGTAGGGATAGGTAATGGGGTCCGCCAGATTTTCGCGGTTGAACCCGATCTCAGACTTGTCCACCGGAATGTAAACATCGTCCAGGCTGTAGGTGGCGCGCAGTTCGTTGACGATGGTCGGATTGACGGTCCAGGTCCAGGCGACGGTGTTGGTCTGGTTGGGGCGGTTGAAGTATTTCGCGGTCTCACCCGAGCCCTGATCGAAAGGATCAAACTCGTTATAGGCCAGACCCGAGCGGCGCAGTTCAATGTGGTTGTTGTTGTTCGGAACGATATCGAAATTCCAGATATCTTTCCGCTGGTTGATCGGCTGCGCGGCCTGGGCAATCCAGTTCTGCGTGCCGCTCAGATAACCAGCAGTCGCTGTCGGATAGGCGTTCAGAATCGCAATGCCGTTAGGGCTCAGCATGCTGGAGGGAATCACGTTGCCGGGAATCGGGGTGCAGTTGGCCGGCTTTGCGGGATTCGGGCAGGTGCTGGGGAAATAAAGCTGGTGCGATCCGCTATACCACGGATTCGAAGAAAGCAATTCGCTGAAATTGCCCTCGCGCATCAGCGCCGTCGGCACCGCCTGCGTCTGCGTCTGCGTGTTGCGCTCGCGAATCCAGTCCTGCGCCACAAAAATAAACAGCTTCTGCCGGAACTTCTCAAACTTGCCCGGTATCGCAATCGGTCCGCCCACCGCATAACCGAAATTGTTGTAGCGGAAAGGCGAAGCAAAATTGGTGGACGTGCTCAAATTGCGCGACCACGTGTTTGCATTCAAATCCGAATTGCGGAAATACTCATAAGCGCTGCCATGAAAATCCGTGGTGCCGCTCTTGGTCACCATGCGGATCTGGCCGCCCGCCGCGCGCCCATATTCAGCCTGATAATCGGCCGTCAGCACCTGGATTTCCTGCGTCGCATCCACGTCGCCCACGCCGATCACCGCGCCATTCGCGCGCGTGCGCATCGCCGGCGCGCCGTCCACTGTCACCAGCGTGTCCTGTGACCGCGCACCGTTAATGGAAAACGGATTGCCGCTCAAGCCAACGCCGTTAAAATCCCCCAGCGAACCGCTGCTGCGCACGCCCGGAAGCATCTGCGCCTCATAAATCGGGCTGCGCCCGTTCAGTTCCTGGTCCTGAATCTGCTGGCCCGTCACTTCCGACTGCACCGCGCCCGATTCTGTCTGCAAAACCGCCGCCGTCGCCGAAACTTCCACCGTTTCCGTGGTCTGTCCCACCTGCAGGTTGCCGTCCAGCTCAATCGTGGAATTCGCCTGCAAAACGTTGTGCGTGCTTTCATACTGCTTGAAGCCGGGAGCCGACGCTGTCAGCGAATAAGAACCCGGAAGAACGTTCGGAACCGTGTAATGTCCTTGAGAATCCGTGGTCACGGGGTGTTCTTCCCCCGTTGCCTCGCTCTTGATCACCACTTTCGCGCCCGGAACAACCGAGCCCGATGGATCTCTCACATAACCAGTAATAGTGCCGGCGTCTGACTGCGCAAAAAGCGAAGTGCAGCCGCAAATAGCTAGTAAAACTACTATGCAGACGTGTGCATATTTCAACATTGATTGTTTCCCCATAGAAATCTCAAAAAAAAACCCTGAAAAGTACCGAACCCGATATCTGGTAGTTTGTTTCAACCTAGTTAACCCAAGTTAGCGCTCCCCAGATGAACCTACTATATGTCCACGCCGACTAGTATTTCAACCGTAATCGAAACTTTTTATCAGATTTTACTAGCTGGAGAAGTTGCGGTAACGGAATCGTCAGCCAGCTTGGGACTCCCCTTGGGAAGGTGAATCTCAAACCGGGTCCCTTTGCCCACCTCGCTGGAGACGCTCATTTCGCCCCCGTGCGCCTTGACAATGCTGGCCACAAAGCTCAATCCCAGCCCAAGACCTTTCTCGGGATTCGGATCGGGCACGCGGTAAAAGCGGTCAAAAATATACGGCAAATGCGATTGCGGAATGCCCACGCCGGAATCTTCAATCACCAGCCGAATGCCCGACGGCGTGTTCTCGGCGCAAGCCGTCACCCAGCCGCCTTCCGGCGTGTACTTCATGGCATTCGAAAGCAGGTTGGTAATCAGCCGCTCTATTTGCGTGCGGTCAGCCTCGCACAGCGCCGGCTCATTTGACGTTTGCGTCAGCGTCAACCCGGACGCTTCCGCTGGAATCTGGAATTGATCCACCAGGTCTTCCACAATCTTGCTCAGATCCAGCGCCGTTTTATGCAGCGGCAACTGCCCCGATTCTGATTGCGAAAGCAGCAACAGCGCCCGCACCAGATTCGAAAGCCGTTCCACATCCTGCAGCGCGTTCTCAATCGCTTCCTTCAACTGTTCTTTGTGAACAGCGGTAAAAAGCGCCACCTCCAGTTGCCCTTGAATCGCCGTCAGCGGCGTCCGCAGCTCATGCGAAACGTCGGTGGAGAACTGGCGAATCTGCTCAAAAGACGATTTCAGCCGCGCGCTCATCTGGTTGAACGAATCAATCAGGCTGTCCAGTTCGTCGTTCGCGCCGCGCTTGGCAATCTGCAAGCCAAGGCTCGACCCGGTTATGCCCTGCGCCGCCCGCTCCACCGCTTGCAAAGCCCTCAGCGCCCGCCCCGCCGAATACCAGCTCACCAGCGCCGACGCCACCAGCGTCACCAAAAGCGCCACCAGAAAATTGCGCCGAAAGCTGCGCAGCAAAAGCTGGTCGCCCTGCAGCGGCCGCCCTTCCATCACATACCAGCGGTGCTGCTGGTCATCCACAAGCGTGCTGCAGATGATGTCATATCTCGCTCGGTCCGTGCTGGTGACAGTCTTAAGAATGTCCTGGGAATGATGCAGCTCTTCCATCTCCGCCCGGATCACCTTCGGATCGGCCAGCGCCGAAAGCGTGCGGTCCACATGCGACTTTTCATCAATGTGCCCCTGGTCGTCCACCAGCAGAAACACCTCGCGCAGCCGCGCCACAATCGCGTTTTCTTCCGGATCGCTCAAGTCGGCAAACCAGTAAGGCTTGCCGTTCTCAAAGTGCATGTAGCCCTTCAGCGCGCCCAGTTCGTCGTGCAGCGCCGTCTCGCTGCGCGTGTTCAGCACCGACCGCAGCAGCGTCGTGCCCGCAATCAGCGCCAGCACCAGCACCACCGCCAGCAGCAGCAGCGTAATGCTGGCCAGCCGGAAGCGCAGCGTCCGAAATACCCGAAACTGCGGCAACTCCAAAAGGCGCATACGGGCGGAATCAGTCGGGCGAATACGCCATCGCTTCCGGAATATCCAGCATGTAGCCAATCCCGCGCACCGTGTGAATCATCTTCAACTGGAACTTGTCGTCAATCTTGCTCCGCAAGTGCCGGATATAAACGTCCACGATATTCGTCAGCCCGTCGTAATCCATGTCCCAAACATGCTCCACAATCATGGTGCGGCTCAGCGGCCGCCCGCGATTGCGCATCATGTATTCCAGAATGCTGAATTCCTTCGGCGCCAGCTCAATGTTCTCATTGCTGCGCGTCACTTTCCGCCGAATGCAATCCAGCGTCAAATCGCCAATTTGCAGCTTTTCCGGCGTCGGCGCGCCGCGCCGCAGCAGCACGCGCGCCCGGGCGAGAAGCTCCACAAAAGCAAAGGGCTTCACCAGGTAATCATCCGACCCCTGCTCCAGCCCCTTCACCCGGTCATCCACCGAATCGCGCGCGCTCAAAATCAAAACCGGCGGAATCACCTTCCGGTTCTTGATCTTCTGCAGCACCTGCAAACCGTCCATATCCGGCAGCCCCAGATCCAGAATCACCAGGTCATACTCGGTCGCATGCACGCGGTCAATCGCGTCCCCCCCGTTGTGGACCACATCCACCGCATACCCTGCGCTCTGCAGCCCGCGCGTCAAAAAATCCGCAATTCTTTTTTCGTCTTCTACCACGAGTAAGCGCATGAATGTTTTAAAGGCTCGACTTCACAAGTGTATAAGAATAGTTCTTTCCCGCTTCAGTGCCGGTTTCTCTTGACGCTCCGCCCCCGAGAAGCTAGCACCAGCCACGATTCGCACTCCATCCGCCCCCCAAACTAAGCGATCATAAAACAAGCCCCACCCATGCCCCGCGCCAAACCCGAAATCATGTCTCCCGCCGGTCACTGGCCGCAGCTCCGCGCCGCCATCGAAGCCGGCGCAGACTCCGTCTATTTCGGCCTCACCCATTTCACCGCCCGCGCCAAAGTCGGCTTCACCCTCGAAGAACTCCCCGAAGCCCTGGCCACCCTCCACCGCCGCGGCGTCAAAGGCTTCATCACCTTCAACACCCTCATCTTCGAGCACGAACTCCGCGAAGCCGCCCGCGCCATCGCCGCCATCGCCGAAGCCGGCGCCGATGCCCTCATCATCCAGGACCTCGGCATCCTCAAACTCGCCCGCCAAATCGCGCCCCATCTCGAACTCCACGGCAGCACGCAAATGAGCATCACCAGCGCCGAAGGCGTCGCCCTCGCCCGCAGCCTCGGCGTCCAGCGCGTCACCCTCGCCCGCGAACTTTCGCTCGACGAAATCCGCAAAATCCGCCAAGCCACCGATACCGAACTCGAAATGTTCGTCCACGGCGCACTCTGCGTCGCCTATTCCGGCCAGTGCTTTTCCTCCGAAGCCTGGGGCGGCCGCAGCGCCAATCGCGGCCAGTGCGCCCAAGCCTGCCGCCTGCCTTACGACCTCATCGTCGACGGCGCAACCCAGCCCCTCGGCGAATCCCGCTACCTCCTCTCGCCCGGCGATCTCTACACCATCCAGCAAATTCCCGAAATCGTCGACATCGGCATCTCCGCCCTCAAAATCGAAGGCCGCTACAAAGACGCCGATTACGTCGCCCTCACCACCCGCGCCTATCGCAAGGCCGTCGATGAAGCCTGGGAACAAAAACCGTCCACTCACTCACCCGCTGAAAAACTCCAGCTCGAACAAGTCTATTCGCGCGGCCTCGGCCCGCACTTCGTCACCGGAACCAATCACCAAACCGTCGTCGAAGGCCGCTCCCCGCGCCATCGCGGCGTCAAGTTCGGCCAAGTCACCAAAGTTCTCGCCGCCAGCGTCGAAATCACTCCCACCGAAGCCCATTCCATCTCGCCCCTCAAACCCGGCGACGGAGTCGTCTTCGACGCCGCTTCCTGGCGCAGCCCGCAAGAGCCCGAAGAAGGAGGCCGCCTCTTCGAAGTCAAAGAAACCCGCGGCCAACTCGAACTCCTCTTTGGGAACGGCGCCGTCAAATTCAGCCGCATCCGCCCTGGAGACCTCGTCTGGCGCACCAGCGACCCCGACATCGACCGTTTAGCCCGTCACCACGCCCAAAAACAACCCGTCCAAATCCAGGCCATCGCCCGCACCGGAGCAAAACTCCGCCTCACCTGGACCCTCCCCAAACACACCATCACCCTCGAATCCCCCAAACCCCTCCCGCCCGCGCAAAACCAAGGCGCAACCGAACCTTATCTCCACGAACAACTCAGCCGCCTGGGCAACACCCCTTATCAACTCAGCAAACTCACCGCCGAAATCCAAGGCAACCCCTTCATCCCCGCCTCACTCTTAAATAATCTTCGCCGCCAAGCCGTCGACCAGCTCCAAACCCTCCAATCTCAGCCGCCCCGTGGCGCGGACACTCGTGTCTGCCGCGTCGAGACTCGTCTCGACGCTTTCAGCGCACCCCAGCCCGGCCCTCCCCAACTCCACCTCCTGGTCCGAACCCCCGCCCAGCTCACCGCCGCCCTCCCACTCACCCCCGCCAGCATCACCCTCGACTACCTAGACCTCTACGGCCTAAAACCCTCCGTCGATCTCGTCAAATCCCACAACATCCCCGTCCGCGTCGCCTCCCCGCGCATCCTGAAACCCGGCGAAGAACGCATCCTCCATTTCCTCCTCCGCCTGGACACCGAAATCCTGGTCCGCTCCACCGGCCTTCTCGAAACCCTCCAGACCGCCCCGCACGGCCAACTCATCGGCGACTTCAGCCTCAACGCCGCCAACTCCGTCACCGCCGAACTCCTCCTCAAAATGGGCCTCACCCGCATCACCCCCACCCACGACCTCAACGCCCAGCAAATCGCCGTCCTCGCCCGCCAGCTCGGCGGACAATCCATCGAAGCCATCGTCTACCAGCACCTACCCGTCTTCCACACCGAACACTGCGTCTTCTGCCGCTTCCTCTCCACCGGAACCAGCTTCAAGGACTGCGGCCGCCCCTGCGAAAAACACGTCGTCGCCCTGCGCGACCTCAACGGCCGCTCCCACCCCCTGCTGGCCGACATCGGCTGCCGCAACACCATCTTCGGTGCGGAAGCCCAGGAAGCCAGCGGGCATCTGGAAGCCTTCCGCAGCGCCGGCATCCGCCACTTCCGCCTGGAATTCGCGCACGAAACTGCCGCCCAAGTAACCCAAGTTACAAACGCATTGCAAGATACTCTCAGCGGCCGCCTCACTTACACCCAATTGACTAAGGAGTGGAAGCGCATCGCCCCGCAAGGCGTAACCGAAGGCAGCTTATTTGTGCCCGAAAATCACTTGAGCCTCACTATCATTCAATGAAAAAGCTAAGCTAACAAGAGCAGTCTGTTTTATTGAAAGTTCTAAGGAGAAGTGATGCAAATTGGCCTGGTAGGTCTAGGGCGCATGGGCGCAAACATGAGCCGCCGGTTGAAGAAGGGCGGTCACACCTGCACCGTTTTCGATCTGAATCCGGATAATGTCAAAAAGCTGGTGGCCGATGGCGCTCAAGGCGCATCGTCGCTTGAAGATCTTGTGAAAAGCCTCCCCAAGCCCCGCGCTGTCTGGGTCATGGTGCCGGCGGGCAAAGCCACGGAAAGCACCGTGCAAGCCCTCGCGGCCGTGATGGAAGAAGGCGACACCATCATCGATGGCGGCAACAGTTTTTACAAAGACGACATCCGCCGCGCGGCCGAACTGAAAAAGCGCGGCATCGATTATATGGACGCCGGCACCAGCGGCGGCGTATGGGGCCTGGAGCGCGGCTATTGCCTCATGATCGGCGGCACTGACGCGGCTTTCGCCCGCCTGGAGCCCATCTTTGCAACCCTCGCCCCCGGCATCGGCACCATCGAACGCACCCCCGGCCGCGATAAAGTCGGAGGCACCTCTGAGCAAGGCTACCTGCACACCGGCCCCGCCGGCTCCGGCCATTTCGTCAAAATGGTCCACAACGGCATCGAATACGGCGTTATGCAAGCCTACGCTGAAGGCTTCGACATTATGATGCACAAGGATTCCAAAGACCTGCCGGAAGACGAGCGCTTCACCTTGAACCTCCCCGACATCGCCGAGCTCTGGCGTCGCGGCAGCGTCGTCGGCTCCTGGCTGCTCGATCTCACGGCCATGGCGCTTGTCGAAAACCCGACGCTCTCCGAGTACAGCGGCTCGGTCGAAGATTCCGGCGAAGGCCGCTGGACCATCAATGCCGCCATTGAAGAAGCCGTCCCCTGCGAAGTGCTGGCCAGCGCCCTCTTCACCCGCTTCCGTTCGCGCAAGGAACACACCTTCGCCGAGAAAGTCCTCTCCGCCATGCGCTTCAAATTCGGCGGCCACGTCGAACGCCCCACCGGCAACTAGCGCGCGAAAGAAAAGGGGACGGAGAAATATGTCCCCAACAGATAATCCACCCAAGGCAACAACATTTCTAGGTGGACATATCTCTCCGTCCCCTTTTCGCTGCCCGGTCGCAGCCTCCCAACAGATAACCCACCCAAGGCAACAACTTTTCTAGGTGGACATATCTCTCCGTCCCCTTTTCGCTGCCCGGTCGCAGCCTCGCTGCTACTCAATCTCCGGCCCGCTCTTCGTTATCAAAACATTCAAAGTATGGGTCGCCAGTATCTGGCGGCCCACAAACGATACCTGCACAATCTCCCCATGCTGAGTGGCCGTCCGCTGATACTGGTCAAACACAAAATTCCCCAGCGAGTAAATAATTTCCCCGCCATGATACTCATAAGTTGGCTCAATCACATGCGGATGATGCCCAACCACTAACTGCGCCCCGGCATCAATCGCCGCATGCGCAAACTCCACCTGCGCCTGCGACGGCAATGGCATGTATTCCACGCCATGATGCATGGAAACAATCACCACATCCGCGCGCTGCTTCAGGCTGGCCACATCGCGCCGCATCGCCTCCACGTTCGCCAGCGCCACCCGCCCATCCACATCCTTCCAATTCCCATTGCTCTGGTCAAACGTGTAACCCAAAAAACCAAACCGAACCCCATGACGAGTGAGAACCACGCCCTGATGCGCTTCTTGCTCAGTCAGACCGCTGCCCACCGCCGCAATCCCATGCGAGCGCAGCCATTTGACCGTAAACTCCACGCCCTGCGGCCCGCAATCGCGAGAATGATTATTCGCCGTCGAAGCAATCGCCACATGCGCCAATTGCAGTCCGCCAATCATCTCAGGCTGCGCATGAAAAATCAGCCCGCCCTCAAAATAAGGCCCGCGGTCGGAAAACGGAGACTCCAAATTCACAAACGCAATATCGGAAGCCGCCAGCAAAGGAGCAATTTTGCGAAACGGCATAGCCATATCCTGCGCCGCCAAAATCTGCCGCCTCACATCCCGCGACAGCATCACATCGCCCGCAAAAATCAGCCTGTTATAAGGCGCCGCCGCAATCCGAGCCACCGGCTTCGGAGCAGAACAACTCACCATCAATGCGAGAAGAAAAAGTGGCGCGGACACTCGTGTCGACGCTTTTCCTTCTACAAACCCGCAGCCGCGGCCGTATCCAAAAACCAAGTCGCCTTCGAATCCCGGCTAGCCATCTGGCAAGGGCACTTCATCCAATCCTCCGCGCCCTCCAGAACCGTCTTCACCGCTTCCGCCTTGTCCGCCCCGCACACCTGCAAAACCGTGTTCTTCGCCGCCAAAAGCACGCCCGGCAAAAGCGTCACCCGGTGCATCTCAAACTTCTCCACCCAAACATTGCTGGCAATATCCGTGCGGTTCTGAATCAAGGGCTCGCCCGGAAACAAGCTAGCCGTGTGCATGTCCGGACCCATCCCGCGATGAATCACATCAAACATCGGAACCTCCCCGGCCTTCAATCCAAAGAACGAAGAAATCTCCGCCACATACTTCGCCGCCCCCTCCGCTGGAGCCAGCTCCCCAAACACCCGATGCAAATTCGCATCCGGATAATTCGCCGGTCCAAACCACGCATCAAACGCCAGCTTAAAATTGCTCTTCGAATCGGTGGGCGGAACACACCGCTCATCCACCCAAAAAATATGCACCCGCTCCCAGGCAAACTGGGCGCGAGCCAAATCCCCAAACAACAGCTTGGGCGTGCTGCCGCCAGAGATGGCTAGGGTAGCCGTCTCCTGGTCTTTCAGCGCCTCGCCCAGCGCCTCCAAAATAAATCCCGCGCACTTCGTCGCGGCCGACTCGGCCGTCGGGGCAATGCTCAAATTTGCTTGAATCAATAGGCCTCTGCTAAATCTTTCGCGCGCCTCACCGCCATGTCAAAAGTCGCATCGGCGCCCGCAATCGCCAGTTCTTCCGTCATCAAAGCCGTCAGCGTCGGCTCGCCAAAATTGTAGCGGCCCGCCAAGCCCTTGTCGCTGGTCAGCTTCACGCAATCCACGCCCACGCGCGCCAGCTCAATCGTCTCATCGTCCGCCCGCAAAATAATTTTGCAGATCCCCGCTCCAAAGCCTCGGCCTTCCCGAAACGTCACCGCCGCCCGGTAAGGCGCAGAAAGCCAGGCGCCCATGTAGAACGCCGCCAGCGACGGCTTCTCTTCGCAATGCTCAATCTCAATGCTGTGAAACTGGGAAAGCGGAGTCACCCTCCCCGCGTCCTCAAACAGGTGCGCCAGCGTTTCGCGCCACGCCGTCAAGCGCGTCCAGTCCAAATCCGCCACCACGCGATGCTGCTTCTGCCAGCCCTGGATCAGCTCCAAAGCGTCATGCGGCAGCATCCCGCGCGAATCGAAAATCACCTTGTGCGAAATATCGACAATCGCCGCCAAGCCTTCCTTCTGTGCCGCCCGCGCATCGCGCCGCAGCGCCGCATGATGCCGGCACCAGAAAATCACCGGCAAATCGGCCGCCACCAGCCCCACCAGCGTCGGCCCCACGTTCGGCCATGCCGAAGGCTTCGCCGTGATCTCAATCTCTTCGCAGCAAATCTGCTGCGCCTTGCCAAACGGCTTCCAGCATTGCGCCAGAACGCGCGCTTCCAAATCATGCTCGGCCGCTTCGGAAATCACCAGCACAATCCCGCGGCTGGGGTGGTTCTTCACCAGTTCCGAAATCGTCTGCGACGCCATGTAGCCGCTGTCCGGCTCATCCGTCGCCACAATCAGCGTCATCGCGCACGCGCGCAAGACGCTCGTCTTGCCCTGCTCGCCCAGTTGCGTCCAAAGCTTGCCCAGGCCCTTTAAAATCTGCTCAGGCTGGGCCGGAAAAATCACTGCGCTCATGGCACTCTCCAGACATGTCCCTGCCGCGCCAGCATCTCATCCGACTCTTTCGGTCCCCAGCTTCCCGACGCATAATTCGGAAAGTTGAACTTCGTCTTCGCCCACATATCCAGCACCGGCTGCACAATCTGCCAGCTGGCGTCCACCATGTCCTGGCGCGTGTACAGCGTCGCGTCGCCCACCATCGCGTCCACCAGCAATGTCTCGTAAGCCGTCGGCGTGCGCTCGCCAAAACTCGAGCCGTAATTGAAATCCATCGAAACCGGCCGCACCCGCATGCCGCTGCCCGGGCTCTTCGACAAAAACCGCAGCGAAATTCCTTCTTCCGGCTGAATTCTCAGCACCAGCAAATTCGGCCGCGCTTCCCGCACCGCGCCCGTCCTCGTTTCCTGGTTAAACAAGCCCAGCGGCGGCGCATGAAACTGAATCGCAATATCGGTCACGCGCTTCGGCATCCGCTTGCCGCTGCGAATATAAAACGGCACGCCCGCCCAGCGCCAGTTATCAATGAAGAAAGTAACTGCCGCGTAAGTGTCGGTCTGCGCGTCCGGGTCCACGCTTGGTTCTTGCCTGAATCCGACTAAATCCTGTCCGCCCACCTTCGCCGGCCCATACTGCCCGGCCACTGCGTACTTATGCACGTCTTCCGGCTTCATCACGCGCACCGCCCGCAGCAATTTCGCCCGCTCATCCCGCACATTCTCGGCGTCGAAAATCGTCGGCGGCTCCATCGCCACCGTTGCCATCACCTGGCTCAGGTGGTTCTGAATCATGTCGCGCAGCGCGCCCGCTTCCTGGTAATAGCCGCCGCGCCCTTCCACGCCAATGCTCTCCGCGGCCGTGATCTGAATATTGTCGATATAGCGCCGGTTCCACAGCGGCTCAAAAATCCCGTTGCCGAACCGGAACGCTAAAATATTTTGAACCGTCTCCTTGCCCAGGTAATGGTCAATGCGGTAAATGTTCGATTCGTCCAGAACCTTGTGAATCTCTTCGTTCAGCTTGCGTGCGCTCAGCAAATCGTGCCCGAACGGCTTCTCAATAATCACCCGCCGCCAGCCGCTCGCATGCTGATGCAGCCCATGCGCGCCCAGCTCTTTAATCGCTTCCGCGTAATGGCTCGGCTGCGTCGACAAATAGTAAAGAACGTTGCCGCCCGTCTGCCGCGTCTTCTCAATGTTGTCCAGCTTCGCCTTCAAATCGTCATAGGAAGCCGGATTCGTCAAATCGCCCGCCACATAAAACAGCCCTTCGGCGAACGACTTCCAAACATCTTCGTCAAACGGCGAGTCCTCCAAAAACCGGGACACCGACTCCTTCATCTTTTCGCGGAACTGATCGTCCGACATCGGCGTGCGCGAACTGCCCACCACCGCGAAATGCGGAGAAATTCTCCGCTCATAAAACAGCCTGTACAGCGAGGGAAGTAGCTTGCGCTTGGATAGATCGCCGCTCGCTCCGAAAATCACAACGGCGCAGGGCGGAATTCGCCGCGCGAACCGCAACGGGTCCTGCAACGGATTTTCCAGCGAACTCAAGTCAGGAATCGATTCGGTTTCGACGCTCATGGCTTCCTTGATGATAACCTTCTCATGACTTGACTAACTCAACTAATCGCGTCATCGCCGTCATGGAAGACCTAATGTTCATGGTCAAGATTCAGGACACCGCCAAGCGTAACGGCCTTGAAACAATCGCCGTGAAAACTCAAGCCCTCGCCCTGGCCAAAGCGGCCGAAAACCCCGCGCTCATCGTCATCGACTTGAATTATTCACCCGCCCAGCCCGTCGAACTGATTCAAGCCCTAAAATCCGACCCCGCCACAAAAGCCATCCACCTGCTAGCCTTCGTCTCCCACGTCCAAACCGACCTCCGCGCGGCGGCCCTAAAAGCCGGCTGCGACACCGTAGTCCCGCGCTCCCAATTCGCCCAAACCCTGCCCACCCTGCTGGCGCAAATGGTCCCCTAAAACGCAAAGAAGAGAGCCCGAAAGCTCTCTTCTTTTATTCAAACCGTGGCCCTGGTCATTTACCTAAATCCGGTAGTCATGGCTCCAGCAGCGTACAACCTCACTATACCTCACCCCGCCACCCTTTTCAACAAAAAAAAATCGCCCGCCAAGCCTATCCTCTCAAATATTTGGGAGATTACCAAGATCGCTCACACACCACAGTATAGAAAATGCTGCAAATCCCGGACATGCAAAAGCTCGAGATTTCAATCTCTCGCGAGCGCCTGACCCGGTATCTAGTCAGCGCAAAATGGGACCTGCACAAGGCTCTAAAGCTCTACGAGCTAAACCTCCGCATTTCCCAGCTACTCTACGGCGCCTTGCATGAATTCGAGATCGCCCTGCGCAATGCAATGCACGATCAGCTTACCGCTCACTTCAGGCGCGCCGATTGGTACGAAATGGCCCCGCTAAATCCCGTTGGCATGGGCATGGTGGCCAGAGCGAAAGGCTGCGCCCGGCCCGAAGCCCACATTCCAGGCAAGGTGATCGCGGAACTCACATTAGGCTTTTGGACCGGTCTAACGGCTCGCACATACCTCTTCAGTCTGTGGAATACCTGTCTGCATAAAGCCTTTCCCTGCATCCCGTCCGACAGAACGAAAGTTCACGCCGCGCTAAGCGATCTCAAAGTGCTGAGAAATCGCGTTGCTCATCATGAACGCATCCTTGGGCCCCAAGGCATGCTTTACGGCAGCAAACACCCAACGCTCCCCGGACAAGATCTCCTCATAAAGCCAGAGCTGGTGCTCGAAGTGGTGAGCTGGATCTGCCCCGACACAGCCGCCTGGACCCGGCGAGTGAGCCGGTTTGACGTCTGCCTGAAAATGCTGTCCGACGAACCGGCAAGAAGCCTCAATATCTGACTACGCGTGCATCACGTGTTCATCGTTCTTATTTCTTGTCGCCGACCGTTGCCTGTTGCGAACCGCATTCAGTTGACGCACGGGAGAAGTCAGAAACCGACTGCATGACAAGTTCGAGGGGCATCTGGTCGGCATTGATTGTACCCGTTGCGGGAGACCGAATAATCGTACCTACTATCGTGAAGCCAAGGCTGCTTGCCTCCACTTGACATGCCCGGACTAAAAATTAAATTGATCACCGATGTAGACCGCTTTCCAGCAATTACCCGCAGCTACACCCTACCGCCCCACCGCCCAAGTAATCCCATCCGTCCCCTTACCCGCATCAATCAACTTCACACTCCAATCCCGCAAATCCACCGCCGCCACCTGGCTGCTCCGATCACACGAAACATAAGCCACCAAGTTATCCGGCCGAATCACCACCGCCTGCGGAGTCGCCGGCACCGCCACCGTATGCGCCACCGTCAGCGTCGCCAAATCCACAATGGCCACCTCGTGCTTGCCCGGAACCGCCACCACCAAATACTTCCCATCCGACGTCGGCGCAGTCCCATACCCAAACCCATCCAGCGGAATCCAGTGCTTCACCGTATTCGTCTTCGTGTCAATCACCGCCAACTGCGGCTTCGTCTGGTCGGCCGTGAACACCATCGAATCATCCGGAGAAATCGAAATCCGCTGCGTGTTCTTCGAGATCGGAATCACCGCCAGCACCTTGTGCGCATCCATATCCAGCACCGAAACCGTCCCCGGCCCCACATTCGCCGTGTATCCCAAATGCCCCGAATGCGACAGCGCAAACATATGCGATTCCGGCTGCCCCGTTGGCACCGCGCCCACAATCTTCAGCGTCTTCGGATCAATAATGCTGATCGTGTCGTTCAGCTCCGTGCTCACATAAAGCAAATTCCGCTTGGCATCAAACACCGGGCAATGCGGCCGCACACCCTTCCCGAAATCTACATTGCCAACTACCTTGCGCTCGGGAATATCAACAACAATCATGTTTCGGCCATCCGTCCCCGGCTGCCCCACGCCCGAATTCCCGTAAATCGGCACATAGGCATACTTGCCATCGGGCGACGTAATCACCTCGTGCCCCGTCACGCCATTCTCCGGAATCGCCGCAACCTGCTTCAAACTCACCGGGTCAATAATCCCCACCGTGTGCTCGCCCTTATTGGCGGTAATAATCAAACCCGTGTCACCGGCTCCTGCAAACATCGTGCTCATGGATAATAAAAGTAAAGAAAAGATTCGCCGTGGCATTTAAATTTCAAGCCTCGGTCATCAAACCTATCACACCCGAATGCACCTCCGCTGCAGCATCCCCGCCTGCGAAACCACGCTCGACCTTCACGACCGCGCCCTGTCCTGCCCCAAATGCGGGGAACTTCTGGAAGTCGTGCCCAGCCCCGGCACGCATGACCCCGAAGATCTCAAACACCTCTGGCTCACCCGCCGCACTTCCTACAACCCGCGCGACATCAGCGGCGTCTGGCGCTTCCGCGAATTCCTGCCCGATTGCTACGGCCCCGACGCCGTCGTTACCCTCGCCGAAGGCAACACGCCCCTGGTGCGCGGCCAGAAAACCGCCGCCTTCGCCGGCCTCAAAGATCTGCGCTTCAAGCACCTCGGCTTCAATCCCACCGGCAGCTTCAAAGACTTAGGCATGACCGCCGGCATGACCGAAGCCAAATTCATGGGAGCCAAAGCCGTCGCCTGCGCCTCCACCGGCAACACCGCCGCCTCGCTCGCCGCCTATGCCGCGCGCGCCGGCGTCATCGGCCGCGTCTACCTCCCCGCCGGCCAAGCCTCCGCCAACAAACTCGCCCAAGCACTCGATTACGGCGCAGAAATGGTCCAAATCGAAGGCAGCTTCGACGACGCCCTCAACTCGCTCCTCGACGCCAACGACCCCGACCTCTACTTCCTCAACTCCATCAACCCCTTCCGCATCGAAGGCCAAAAAACCGCCATGTTCGAAATGCTGGAGCAACTGGAATGGCGAGTTCCCGACTACGTCATCGTCCCCGGCGGCAACCTCGGCAACTCCTCCGCCTTCGGCAAAGCCTTCATCGAAATGAAAAATTACGGCCTCATCGACAAAACCCCGCGCATCATCGTCGTCCAGGCCAGCGGAGCCAATCCGCTCTTTCAAATGTGGCAATCCGGCGCGCCGGAACTCACCGCCGTCGCCAAGCCCGAAACCCTCG
>Ga0209208_10000302_pt1 | contig 60426 bp, 40 predicted proteins | sample S1TSphfallax_3_FD_187694 | JGI IMG/M metagenome (GOLD analysis project Ga0209208, IMG submission 187694) | Host-associated microbial communities from peat moss isolated from Minnesota, USA - S1T2_Fd - Sphagnum fallax MG (SPAdes) (version 2) | ecosystem: Host-associated > Plants > Peat moss >... | reverse complement strand
CGACACAACCATGTGCGGTAGTCTCAATTTTTAAGAATTACATCAGGGTTATTTGAGTGGGGTGAGGTTATTATGGGCTTTTAGCGACTTCATAAAGAATCATGAATGTGCTTAGTGCGAAGGGGGGTTGTTTTCTTTTCTAAAGGGTGTTATTGGTGAATAAAGAGTTGGATTAGTCCTTTTCTTCAACAAAGGCTAATAACCATAGTTTTAGGAACTTTGTTGCGTAATTAGGGGTGAGAATTCTAGAAGGTTGGGGGTAGAAGCAGGCACCAAATTTGCGGTGTTCAACACAACATTAGTCTTGTTATGGTATTTAGGAGTAGCAAGGATGATAGAAATTCTTGAAACAGTTGAAGGGTTGTTAATGAAAGGTTTAATAGCGATAGAACAATCTTCAAGCCATTGAACATAAGGTTAATTCGAGGTAATTCAACGATCAAATAGATAATATGATAGTGTGCCAATGGCGATAGGAGTCTGATGATAATTGAAACATTTATTTATAATAGGGATAAGCTTAGCAAGGAGCTACAAATACATATAAAATCCTAAGTTATGCCATAGTGATAGTTCACAATTGCAGGAAATCTAGGATGCGTCGGATAGTGCGAACTAGGTAGTCCGCCTTGCTATTGGGAAGTAGTCGACGGATCGGGCCGTGCAACCAACGATAGTGACCAACGCCGGGAACTGAAGACCATGTGAAGATAGAAGTATGTTCAGTTTCGTAACAACCTTTGCAAACGGTCTCAGGTTCGTCACCAGAAGCGGGGTCGACTTGCAGCAGGATCACTAGGGTGCGAGAGTTCGGAGAAATACGATAGTACCAGGCTCGAAGGGGTTCAACTTCAAGACGAGCACGCACTTCTCGAGGTTCAGGTTCTTCATCATGAGGATGCTATGTCAGGGTAAGATCTAGGGACGACTCCGAAGGCGGTTTTTCATTCGCTTGTGCAGCTTGCGGCCAGTAAAACATGATCATGCGCGACGCCATACATTCAAGGAAAGGAAAAAGGTCAGATCTTCAATCAAAATCAAGTTGACAATGAAGGTGTGAAAGATTTGTTACATTGAGGTGCGCAATCATAATTTATAGATCGAAGAAAAGGAAAGAAAGGCGTGAGTAACGGTTTAGGACCATGGTAAAGTAAAACCATAAGGTCAAAGGAAGAATTGAAGGTTTAAAGTAAAGTTGTTAAAGGGAATTAGAAGAGGTGAAAAGGTGTTTTCCTTCACATTCCATTGACCACCAAGCATGGGATCATCCATTGACCACCAAGCATGGGATCCTCCATTGACCACCAAACGTGGATCCACCTTCACCTCCTTCTCCTTCTCTTTAAAAAGCGGGCTCGAATGATTGGGGGCTCTCTCACTCTTGCCTCGGAGATAATTTTGATGCAATCTTGAATACTTGTTCCATAAGCTTCTCGAGGAGAAAAATAATGATGACTCTTAGGAAAGGGAGGAAGGAAGTAAAGTAGAGGGAAAATCTTGTAATAGTTTTTAAGGAATGGGGGGTGAGAAGTGATAGTGTTGGAAGGTTGGAACTTAAAGAAACCCCACAAACCCTCTCGGGTTTGGTAGTGTAACTCCTTGTTGGTTTAGCTGCAGAGCCTAAGATTTGGTAGGTAGATGCGCCTTGTTGTTAGCTTTCTAACGAGCTAAGGCAAGCCGGATTTGAACAAGGTATGTGTTAGAAATGAGGTTTTTAGTGATTGAGGGTCTGTAGTCAAGTTGAATCGACTACCTTCACAAAAACCCTTTCGGGTTTGGTAGTGTAACTCCTTACTAGTGTAGCTGCAGATCTTAAGATTTGGTAAGTTACTGCACCTTATAGTTAACTTTCTAAGAAGCTAAGGCAAGCAAGATTTGGATAATGTATGTGTTAGAAACAATGTTTTAAGTGACTGATGGTCTACAGCAAGGTTGAATTATCACTTTTGTAAAACCCTCTCGGGTTTTGTAGCATGACTTCTTGCTGGTTTAGCTGTAGAGCCTAGGATTTGATAGCAAGATGCGCCTTGTTGTTAGCTTTCTAGAGAGCTATGGCAAGCCAACTTTGAATAACATATGTGTGAGAACCAACATTTTAAGTGACTAATGGTCTGCAACTATGTTGGACAAGGTGTGAGTCTTAAAACATTGGTCTAAATGAATGTCATTGACGTGAAGCCCTAAGATGTGTAGTGTGTGAGCTTGGAAAAAATGTATCTATTAGTTCTAATCATAAATGTTGCATAGAAGATGAACTACTTAATTTCAACTCTAAACGCAATCTAACATCTAGAATTACATTTGCATTTTTTCCTTCACTAGTAGCATTTGTGCTTCAAGCATAATCACCTTGTAAAACTGGGAATGAAGGGATGGAAAGTCACCTCACACTTCCCTCCGTCATTTTTTTATTGTCAAGTGCATTTACTAGTTCACCTTGTGGATGAGATAGTCATTGTTGGTCATGTGCATTGTTGGTGGATGTATTAGCTTGAAAGATATATGGCAGTATTAAAGGGTTATGTCCGTAACCATGCACGAGTGGAGGGAAGCATGGCAACATGACACTTAGTAGCAAAGATCATGTTTTATTACACCAACATCTTGGCCACTATAGATCCATCATGTCCTCATGTCTGGATGGAGGAAAGAGAAGAGGAGGAAGACCGTTTGACTGGTGCCATCAAAACACGTATGTTATTACCTACATAGTTAATTTAGCTGACCACATTCATGTTGAATAATAGCAATGTCATGGAAGAATGGAGGAACTTTTGTGAGAATGCCAAAAATATGTGTGGGAGATCAAGGATTTTTCCTACGTTTCATAAGTACATGAAAGAGAAGTTGGCTGAAGTGGATCAATTGTTGGCACAAGGAGAAAGTATATCCTATTTTCTAGAGGTCACAGATGATGTTCGCACCATTGTTCATGGACCACTGAGAGTTCTGACAACACGTTCAGCAATGTGGACACAAGGAAGACATTTTAGGTATTTATTTTTTCTATTTCATTAGGCATATTAATTCATCTTCACATTCCAGACAAGTTTTCTAGAATGTTCTAGGATGATTTTTATGGGCATGAAGTTTCTATTATCATATAAGTTGTTGACTCACAACGCCTAACACAATATTAATTTCAGGATTTCCACTTTGGATGAAAAGAAGGGCTGCACCTTTGACTATGGAGTTCAAGGGCAATTCATTCAGGACTCTAGAAGCAGTCGGCATGACAGGAATATTGTTCGAGATATTGTGCCACATTATGGAAAGCTGGAAGAGATCTTGGTGGTATCTTATGATGCACATTCAAAGTTTGAAAAGTATGTGTTTAAGTGCAAGTGGTTTAAAGTGAACCTTGCTGGTGCAAATTACACTGTAGTTCAGGATGAGTGCGGACACACACGGTTAAATACATCTGCCACCAGTTATCAGCCATCTCATTGGCAAACTTCAGAGCCATTTACTTTTCCCAGTCACGTAGAGTAATGCTTTTATCTTCCTTATCCCCCAAACCCAGAGGAGTGGTCACTTGTTGTCACATATGTGCCACGGTCCTGTTCTATTCTAGGTGAGAAACCAGAGGTTGTGTTTACAACCTCTGAGGTGGATGATGACCACATATAATGTACTACTCATTATTTTTATGCAAATTGCCATTGAGGCTTGTGGTTCTATATTACTGTACAATGTTCATTGTGTCATTTTCTGCTTATTCTGCTCCATTGTGTAATTTTATTTTTAAGAATAGGAGCATTGCTATGCGTACTTTACTGATATTTTCACTCAGTCTACCAAGGCAAAATAGATTATAATAATGGTTAAGTGGATTTATAGCTTCCATTTGGTCTAAAAAAAATTTTATTTTTTTTATGGCGTATTGGGAATTAGATGACATTGCGAAACCTTTTGCGAAACTTCCTTCTCCAATAACCCTTTCACTAATTTGCGAGCTAACGCACATCGCAACTTGGGATACGTCCACCACCGGAAAGTTTTGTAAACATTTGTGATGAAGTTTGCGATACATATTCAAACGTAAAATGCGAGGCGCCAAATAACGCAAGCTTGCGATGTCTTGTGACTCTCAAAGTTTGTAGCGATACTTTGTGTATTGTAAAATGTGCGATGTTTTGAATATGATTAAACGTTGCGAAGTGTGGAATATCACTAGGGTGGACGGAGACTAAGCAAGTCGCAAAGTTTTGTTTGTCGTATATGTCGCAAAAGTGCTACGATGATTAATTAAAGGTACATTATAAATTAGCGATGGGTGGTGCACCACAAGTTGCGATGTGTGTCGCATTGCAAATATGGCAGATTGTTTTTGCTTTGCAAACCCTTCAAGTTTTTTGTTTTTGCTTGGCAAACCCTTCAGGTTTTTTGTTTTTGCTTCGCAAACCCTTCAGTTTTTTCGTTTGGCCCTTCGCAAAAAGGCACAATATGTAGTAGTGCCAATCAATGTATTACATGGAAAAAAATAGGGCAACAAAAGACCCAAAGCAAAATTGTTGTAACATTACTTGATGAATTCAATAGTGTGTTCATAACATCTTGGCTTGATTTTGTAAATCAAATGGTCTAAACTAACTTGATACATTACATCCAAACATAAAGGCCAACATAAATTCAGTTAGTTTAGCTTTAATGGATTGTTGAAACAAGATGAAATTGACAACAATTATGTAACTTGTGAACTATAATGTTTAATTGTGTAATGAATCAATAGTTTTTGGCCTCCTTTTGTAGATCCAAATCTAATTGCGTATTCAATGAACAAATTTTGGCCTTCCTTTACCTAGTGTGTTGCTTAAGTGTAAACATTGATCAAAGATTGAACTACAACTAGTTTTTTGTTTTTGTCTTTTGCTCACACAAATGTTGACACTTAGCTCCCATCGCATTGAAGTTACATTGCACTTCCAAAACATCTACCTTTCAATCCTCCATGTTCCGACGCAACCCTATTAGCTTTTCGGATAATCGAGATTTCTCATCTTCAACATGTTGATTTGAGTTTGTATTTGCGATGCCAACTCCCTGCAAAACTTCAACTTTGTTTAGATCCATTGGTGAGGACACCATATGGACATCATGCACCTCCATGACGAAGTTTTGTAAATTTTAGTTCGTTTCACATCGCATCACCTTTTGACTTACAAAAAAAGTTCATTGCCACTCACTTTTGAAGCATGCAATTTCATCATTTTCTTCGTTGTTTCCCTACATGCTTTCTCTCTCGTAATGCATGAAGCAACTTCTGCCCAATTTATTTCAAATCCTTTCACCTCAGTTATGTAACCTTTCACCACCCAAGACATGAGCTCGTTGTTTGATGGTTTTGTTGTGCCATATATCTTAACATATAACTCTATAATCTTTCTCCAAGTTTTTACATGCAAGTTACTATTAATGGTTTTGAACTTGGACACCTTCCCAAAAACCTCATCCACATTTGATTTTATAACTTGCTCCAAGGTAAGATCAAATTTTGGATTCAACCTTTTCCCATGCAACTTTCTAACATTCACAAAAAATCTTTTGTCTTGTCCTTGAAGTCTACAACCTCTAAATTTGGCCCAATTGAATTGATGTGTGTGGTATCTCATCTATTGTCCATTATGTGTGGTATGTTGAGAGCTTAGAAAAGCCAAACCATTAAAACTTTGTGATACACATAAGTGCTCAAATTTGAAACGTTCAAATTGGAATTGATGACAATTTTTCACATCAATGTTCCAACAATGAGTTGAAGCACGTACACAAATGGCATGAAAAAAAAATCATATTGCATTCAAGTGAAAATGACAGTATTTGACATGATAAAATGAAAAAATGTTGTGATGGCAGAGAAGATATGAAGGTAATCACATGAAAGTGTGAAAAAATGTTGTGATGGCAAAGAATATATAAGGGTAATTGGGTGAAAGACATGGTAATTCTGCTGAAAGAGGGAAAGTCGCACGCACCTAAATGACTATTCAAATATCTCATCCACCACCCTACTTTCGAGTATAACCACCTTACAACTGCCACCTCATCATATTTTGTAAAATTGAGTCCTTATTAAACATTCCTTAAGGGTGCACTTTTGGTTCCTATTATCTTGAATGTACCCACCTACCACTTATACCGCTATAGGCACAATGGGAGGATTATAGGTATAACAAAACACATGGATTGGGACAAGGTTGTAAACAAACATGGAAGGAGGATTAAAACAAGAAAGTTTACAATTGCCATGATCTTTGTGTGTCACCTTTGCTTCTATTGAGTGCACTCTAGGAAGAAGTGTATTATAGTGCAAAAGTTGTTCATAGGTGAAGTGCAATTGCAAGGTGCACAAAGATGTAACAATAAGCTCGTGCTCACACCTTAACGTTGTTGAACTTTGGCTATGCTACAATAACATCAGACATGCCACTATAAATAAAATGAACTTCATATAAAAATTAATAAGACAAATTACTAGCATCACCAGTAGTCCATGCAAAAACAAACACCATTTTTGAAATGATGAAAGCAATTGGCATCCCTCACCATGATTGTTATACCAATTATTTTTGGAATGAACTTTGTGGAAGTGCAACAATCTCAAAGATTTAGAAAGGACTACTAGGAGCTATGTTGATAAGCCCAAAGACATTAACAATTTTTTCATTATGGTGATAAAAATGACCTTCTCATTAGCATATTGCATTTATGTACCTTCTCTACCCTACTATTATTATCCCACCAATGCAAAGAACCTAAAAAGAATTTATGCCAAGTTTAAATTAGGGCACAATAGTTGATGCACTCCCAGCTCCTTGAGGGACTCAAATGTGAATCCCAAACAGAAAACAATGGAAGAGTAAGGAGTCAGGGCATGTTCCCTAGTTCATAGCACTTTGGAGGGGTAGAGGGGCATGCTAGAGCTCCGGGATGGGACTAGGAAGAATTCATAATTTTTATTTACTCACACGGACCTGCACAAAACCAATGCAAGGTGGTTAGTGCATAGTTGGAGCACCTTTGGTACTAGGACGAGCCATGGGTAACACAGACACATAGGACTCACCACGGCCCGAACTTGGGAGGAAGCCACCACCTTCCCCCTTATAGTATATTTTGCACCTCTCCATAGGGCCCACATCCAAATGACTTTTTGTCTCGGGACTCCCAAATGGGAGTTTCGAAATTGCCAAGGTTGGGACTCTCGCGACTTTGGGGCCCCATAACTTTGCGTGTAGACCTCTGATAGAGATGAGGTCTAAAACAAAGTTGTATCCCTTGTCGAGAGCTTTCCAATAGTATGTCGCACACCATCTGCATGCACGGAAATCGGGTCGATTCTCGACTTTTAGTGGTCGAGAGTCAAATTAGCAATTTGATTCGTGGCCCTTCTTTTGGCCATAACTTGTGTTTCAAATGTCCAAATGGGCGATGTGAGCTCATTTTAAATATCTACATTTTAAGAGCTTTCCAATGATGTAAGGAACGCCTCAAGACATTGAGGTTTGACCCCTACAATTTTCCTCTGAAGATTTGGGAGTCCAACGAGACTCCAACTCCCAAAGTGGAATTCCCTTGGGGGTGTGAGGGTTCATTCCTTCACACCCTCTCACACTCCCGGGAGTATGTTGTGTGACTCTCGATTTCCCTCTTGGCCTGCAACCTTGCAAACCCTTGCCTTGGTCGCGAGCCCAAAGCTAGGGTTGTGACACCACCAATGCAAAGGACCTAAAAAGAATTTATGCCAAGTTTAAATTAAGGCACAATAGTAACCAAAAGATAGTAACACAATTGACACCATCAAGAGCTATGTCTCCATTGACATGTGAATTCTAATAGGTTTGATGGTCAATACCTTCTCTAATATGTGATCCCACCACCGTTATGAAGGATCCAAAAAGAACTCTCGCCATAGTTCATCTCTCTGACCTATAGAAATTATATAATTTTTTTTTTTTCAAATCATGTAATTTGATCACATAGAAGCTATGATGAGAAGCCATGATGAGGTACTACATCTTACATATAATGTGTCCAATCCTTATATTTGTTTCTGTAGTCATTAGGCCAACATTTGTCGGTAAACAAATATGACAATGTATCTATCTAGTGTGCTGTAGGAAGAAGTGCAATGTACTACAAAAGTTGTTGATGGATAATGTGGATAATGTGGAATTCTATTAGTGGCTATTGGTGGTTATTTTATTAATGGTTATTTGTGGTTATTCTATTAATGGTTATTTGTGGTTATTCTATTAATGGTTATTTGTGGTTATTCTATTAATGGTTATTTGTGGTTATTCTATTAATGGTTATTTGTGGTTATTCTATTAATGGCTATTGGTGGTTATTATATTAATGACTATTGGTGGTGATTATATTAATGCCTATTGGTGGTTATTATATTAATGCCTATTGGTGGTTATTCTACTAATGACTATCGATGGTTATTCTATTAATGGTTATTAGTGATTATTCTATTAAAAAATATTGGTGGTTATTCTATTAATGACTATTAGTGCCTACTTTATTAATGGTTATTGATGGATATTCTATTGATGGATATTGGTGCTTATTAATAATTATTATATTAATGGCTATTGGTGGCTATTCTAATGGTGGATATTAATGATTTTTAATTGGTATTATATTAATGGCTAATGGTGGCCATTTTATTAATGGTTATTACATTATAAGTTATTGTTAGTTATTATATGTTATATTACAACTATTGGTGATTATTTTATTATAAATTATTGTTTGATATTCTATGGTATAATATCATAGGCTACTAGTAGTTATTATATTACAGGATATTTAAAATTATTTTTCATAGGTTATTATTTTTTATTTTAAGTTATTTTTACCTTAGGTCATTATATTTTGTTTTAATTTTGTTTAAAGTTATTATACTTAGGATAAAATAATTTATAATAACATAAAGTAGAATGATCTTGAATAACTTAAAGTATAACTTGAAATAACATATATTAATTTTTTTTAAAAACCTAAGGTATAGCCTAAAGTTGAATAATTTAATTTAGAATAACTTAAAAACTTATAATAAACTAATTAAGATACCTTAAGATAAAATAACATATAATAATTTAGGGTACAACAATTTATAATAACCTATAATAACATAAAATATAATTTATAATAACTAAAGTAGCTTAAAATAATATAGGGTATATCATAAAGTAGCATATATAATTTTTTTTTTAAACATATAAATAAACCTATTTATTATAACAATATGTTAACTAGTAATGAAACATGATGTGTACATAGTGATATTATAATGAAATAAATGTCACCAAGGTGAAATCGGTAAAATGCAATGAAGTTATTTCACTTTTAAAGTCCCATAGTGATTTAAATTAATAAATTGCACCCCACTTTGGTAGTAGTGCTCCTCCTATTCGAGCTCCCTCTCCTCCATGTGGTTGTCGAGTTTTTTTTTGCTTTTGTGGTTTAGAAAAGAGTTAATTTTTGTGCATGGCAATTAAACTTGCCATCATGATAATGAGAAAAATATTGTTGTTGGGCAAAAAACATCGCCAATTACCCTCTATTTCGCTCTTCGTAATCCAAGAGCATCCCAAGTAAACCCAAATTCACAATTCCTTCTCAAGCGTCTAACCCGGACATAACCCACCATCGACACCTACACATTTTTTGGTGAGACAATTTTAGATTGAAGGTCATCAATCCGATTGTAAAAGCATCTCCACCCCAAAACTATAAAAATTCCTTTATGTTAAAATAGAATAGTGTTTAATGATCATTGTCCCCACCTATAAACATCATAAAAGTCCCTTTAAATAATCAAAGATCATTTATATCTTTATGTCTAAATGAGTAATATTCAATATCCAAATCCATAGGTAGATTTTTTTATAAAAGGGTTTAAATGACCATTGCAAAATGGACATCAATATATGAGCACAACAAGATTTACTTTATCATGTTGCAAAATTTAATGGAAAGGGTGTTTGTAGGTGTGGGTTTGAGATCCCTTAATGACCCTAAAACTCTCCAAAACCTCATGACCCTAAAAGGATATGCTATAACCATAAAAAGTTGGAACTATGTAAGCTTAATAAAGGTATCCATAAAGTTGCCTTCTCTTTCACCCCCTATCCCCTCTTTCAGTGGTATCCACAAAGTAATGAAATTTTATTAAATCTCAGTATGAAATGTTGAAATTTAGCATTTAATGCCCAAGGTTTGAGAGTAATTATAATAGTTTAACATGTAGGGATAGTCAAAATATACCTATGTAGCAACAATGGAGGTGTTAAGGAAAAAGGAAAGAGGGGATGAAACCCAATTTACCACCAAAATCAAAGGAAAAACTAGTTCGGGTCCCATTTATTTTGTTTTGTAAAATTTCAATCCTAGTTTGGTATTTGATGCCCTATTATGTCGAATCTGGCTATTATCAAACAACCCCTACTCACCTGACTTTATGGATACTTTAATGTGTTCCTGTTGTTTGGTAGGGAAATTTCCTTGTGCATATACCCAATTTGTAGGCCACATGACTATTAAAACATGAAAAGAAATTTGAAGAATGATTGCAAACATAGAGGATTTGAATTAATAAAAGTTAAATATTTCTATTTGAACATCTATTTAAATGTAATATCTTAAGATCAACAATTGCAAAACAATAAATTGAGGAAATTTCATGAACAAAACACACCTATTGTTTGTTGGAGCTCATTTATGAGAAAAAATGGTATTCACACCCTAGTATATCATCATAATCACTTTTCCATAGTGTATGGTAAAGGCAAAAATGGCTAAAAATGACATCAAATGTTGATCGTTTTCAACTTTGGATCATATAATCCATGTATAGAGTTCAAAGTTTTTTCACAAACCCCATGGATCATCTATGTAGATAATGTGTTGGAGTGCATTGATAATTGTGTGATTAGCACATGGTTTCAAGTATAAATGCAAGTTATGTCAATGCAGGTCCATGCCTTGTTTTTAATAATATTATGGCCATCCCATTATTACTAGTTTAGTGGCATTTGGAACTTGCATGGACTCCAACTCCAAGATGTATAATTTATATTGGGGGAGTTTCAAAAGACTTGTACCAAATGTTTGCATTAGTCCATGAAAATAATTAAATTTCATCTTTTGCTCAAAATAAAAAATTTAGGTCATATATAATTTTTTGTTCCTCCCATATCACCTCTAATTTTTATATAAGATTATGATTATAAACAAAGATAAATGGAAATTATATTATACCCCAATTATATACCAAAATTAGACACAAGAAATTTCAATGCATGTCACTTAAGATGATCTTCATGTTTGAACTACCTTAGAAACAAAATCTTCATATACATTTAACAATTTAATTAGCAATATTTTATCTTCCATGCTTGCATATATCAAAAAAATTAGATTGCAAGTTGTTGCAAGTGATTTATAATGTGATGAATGCAAGATGCAACTTGTGAATATGATAACTAGCTTACTCAAAGTGGATGGTTCAACTTATGTAGGCATGTTGACATTTGAAAAAATGTGATAAAAGTTATTAAACCATCTAAACACATTAGCAAGGGAGTTTCGGGTTGCTTAAATTTCCATGTTTGTAGTTTAAAATTATTTAAAAATTAAAATGGGTTGGTAATTTTGATGTTAATGAACAACAAGGTCAATGTTGTAAATATGGAATTACTCATGAAATCAAACAATATAATTAAAAATGGTGCTCAAATTCCATAAAATCAAAAGGAATCCTTTTAATGGTGTTGTACAACTTTTTTGCATGGGTTGAAATGATCAACATATTTATAAATTTATAAAACCTATCAAGTCTTATCAAAACCCAAGCTTGAAGTTGTTTCATGAAATATTCAAACCTCATTCCTTAATTTGAAAAAAAGAAATTTTTTTCCTTTAGTTTGGTCCCAAATGAAGCATTCATATATGATTAATATTCTTGTCACATATTAAAAAATTATCACGAGTTTATTATACCGTGTTAAAATCATCCCCAACTATCCATGCATTCATAATCCACTAGTAGATCATCAACCAACCCACATTTAACTTCAATCATTTTACATTGTTAAGCACATAGGCATTAAACATATGGGTACATATTAATGTGGGGTGGGTATGAGGTTTGGAATTTTGTTTTTTTTTAGTGTTTGACATGGTATATAAATATATATTAGTCAAAGTGGATTCAACCAAGATCCACCTCATATCCGATTATTTTGATATTTGTGACCATTTTTGCCCTTGCACCCAACACAAGAACATTTAAAATAATCCTAACCACAATTGACTTGCCATAAAATATATGGACGGGTATTTGAATAAAAATGGTTTAATTCTCATTAATACTCAAAGGTGAAGGGAAATTTAAATTTTTAAGTTTTAGTGTTTGAGAAAAGTTGAAAACTTTGAAATTAAAATATAGCATGGAGCCTTTTTATTTTGAATGATTTCTAAGAATGAAAATTGAGCATTGTTGTGTTGGCATGTTATCACATCAATGAAAAAAAGTGGTGACATTCAACAATGTTGATGGCGATAGAGGATTGTTGGGGTCCATGGAAGTGCAACCACAATTTGAGCTAAAGAGAATGAGTTTTTAACATTATGTTTTGCCTCACATTTTGATTTGTTCAAAAATCAAAAGCTTCTTTTTCATATGATTTATGTGTTTGGTTTTGTTATTTATGTATTTGTTTTATGCATTTCTTTTATTTCAAGCTATCAACCTTGACAAGTTTGTTAATATGTCACAATTTTGCCGCAAGCTTTGTTCTCAAAGTTGTGGCCAAAAACTTTGTTGAAAGTTTTGAATTGCGTGTCTTAATTTGTTTGTTGCACCCATTTTTTCACTTGTCTTTGCCAAAAACTTCATTGAATGACCATTTTGTTGAAACAAGTTGATTTGATTTTCTTTCAAGTTTTTAATTTTCATGAAATGTTTTGTTAGATGCAAATTGATTTTGTCACATTCATTCCTTCATTCATGTTCATTGAAAAATTTCATGTCATGAACATGAAAACTATGAAGGCAAAGAGATTGTCAAGGTACATGAAAGTAAAAAAAAATTATTGCAAAATAGGCCTAAATCTAATTATAAACACAAATAATGAATGAAAAAAAAAACAAAAACCATGAAGTATGCAAAGAAAAAATTCAAACAAATTTTTATTTTGATAACACATGGAAACATGAACATGAAATGAAACAAACAAGGTTATGATACAAGATTGTATTTCAAACTAAAAGCAATGGGGAATCCTATATTTATTAATTATAACCCCTTTGAAGACCTAATTTAAGGAAGTTTCTATGTAGTCTTCCATATGCTCATCATCCAAGGAACTTTCTTGAGAACATTTTAGAAGTATAAATGAACTACAAGTAAACTATAAGTGAATTACAAATGAATTGCAAATAATTTATAAATAAACTACAAGTTGATAGTGGACGAACTTTGGGCATTGTGAATAAAAGTGGATGAAGTCCATCAACGATGATAGTGGTAATGATGTTAATGATGGTGATGTTGGTTGATGCCAGCATCCATGACATTTCATTGAATGACCATCTTGTTGCAATAGGCCCATTTGGTCTTTTTTCAAGTTTGAAAGCTTCAATAAAAGTTTTTTCAAATGCCTTTTTTTTGTCACATTCATTGAAATTTTAGTCAAATTAACAATTTGTTGTTACAAGCTTTCAAGCCTTATGTCAAGCTTTTAAACTTGATTAAATCCCCTAATTTTTTTGTCATGTTTGCCAAAAGCTTCATCGAGTGACTAAGTTGTTGCAACAAGCTCAAAAAGCCTTCTCTCAAGCTTTTAAACTTGTCAAAACAATTTGAAACACATGTTTATTGCTTTCTTACCTCACATTTTATCTCATAACTTACATGGACGTTTTAAACAATATAGTTGATTTGTAAATTTTTTATGTGCATGACCTTAGTCCCCTATGAGTTTTGTAGGTTCTACTAACAACAATATCAAAGGTGAAGTTGAAGAGGTCCAAAAGTGTGCAATAGTCAACTCAAGATTGTCATGTTTTTGAAAGGCAATTTATGGATTTGAAAAAACAAGGTGTTGCATGGAAATTTCATAATTGCGACTTTGTCACCTTGGCATAAATGACCAAATGAACAACAACCAATGTATTGATCTTACTCAAAATTAAATCACATGATGTATGATTTTTCACAATTAAATAATGGGTCTTAAAATCCTAGCTGACACACTCCCAACTCCTTGAAGGACTCAAATGTGAGCCCCAAATAGAAAACAACGAAAGAACAAGGAGTCGAGGCACACTCCTTGGCTCGCAGCACTTTGGAGGGGTGGAAGGGTGTGTTGGAGCTCCGAGATGGGACTAGGAAGAATTGACAAGCTTCATTTACTCACACGGGCCTGCACAAAACCAACACAAAGTGATTAGTGCATAGTTAGAGTACTTTTGGTGCTAGGATAAGCCACGGGCAATTCAAACTCACAAGATTCACCACATCCTGGACTTGGGGGGAAGCCACCACCTTCCCCTTATAGTATACTCTACACCTCTCCATGGGGCCCACATCCAAATGGCTTTTTGTTTCGGGACTCCCAAGTGGGAGTCCCGAAATTGCCAAAGTTGGGACTCCGCGACTTTGGGGCCCCATAACTTTGCGTGCAGACCTTGGATTGAGATGAAGTTTGAAGCAAAGTTGTATCTCTCGTCGAGAGCTTTCCAACAACGTGCCGCATGCCACTTGCATGCAATGAAATTGGGTCGATTCCTGACTTTTAGTGGTCGGGAGTTAAATTGCTAATTTGACTCTCGGCCCTTCTTTTGGCCATAACTTGTGTTTCCGATGTCCAAATGGGTGATGTGAGCCCATTTTAGACATCTAATTTCTAAGAGATTTTTTATGATATAAAAAAATCTTCAAGCCATTGATTTTTCACCCTTGCAATCACCTTCTAAAGATTCAGGAGTCCACTAGGACTCCAACTCCCAAAGTGGAATTCCCTTGGGGTGTGAGGGTTCATTCCCTCACATTTTCCCACACTCTCGGGAGTATGTTGTGTGACTCTTGGCTTCCTTTTTGGCCCATAACCTTGCAAACCCTGGCCTTGGTCATGAGCCCAATGCTAGGGTTATGACACTAGCCTTGCTCACTAGATGTCAAAGGGGCTTATTGTTTACCACAAGTCCAATGGTGAGAATTTTTTGACAAGTTTCACTCATTGATATTGCATACATGTGAAGGACAAGGGGTCCAACTTATAATTTTGTGCAAAAACTTTGACTTTTATGGTTTTTTGTAAAACCTTGGCCATGTTGGAATTTTTTCATGAATCCTACTTCAGACATGCCTTATCCAAATCTTGCGAATATGTAACACTACATATGAAAAATTGGTTCAAGGAGTAACCTACTCATTTTTAAAGGGTGCATAAGCCAACATCCAAAAGTGTATTACTTGGCAAAAAAAAATTGAGAAGGGAAAACAAGCATAGGAGTAAGTTCACATGAAAAATTGTACATGCTCATGAAGACTAGGTATGTGATTTTCTCCTTCACATCTTATGTTTATTTAATTTTGGTCAATTTTCTACTATGTTTTTATTTTGTTTTGCCCATTTTGTGTTTCATATTTTGGTCATTTTTTTGCATTATGTTTCTATTTTGTTGCATTTTGGCTTTGCACCATAAATAGATGGGTTTTCAAGTTTCAAGGTTGCAAGTTTGCAAGTTGAATTTTGTTCTTCCAAAATGCATGGACATTCCAAGGTGTTATTATTCTAAGTTATAATCAACAAAATATGGCATTACAAGCCCCATACCTTCTTTTAGGACTTGGGCAATTTGTGAAACAATAGTGAAGGTTTGTTTCCAATTGTCATCAATTGTGTTTTGAATTAAAGAGTCAAAAGCATTGGCTCCTTGGAGATGCTTTGCACTTCATCATTTTTGCATATTATGACCTTTGTTAAGACCTTTCATATGTGATTGTTCATAATAGCATGGTGGACTTAAAGGCTTCTATTTTTTATCAAGAGTTGGAAGACTTTGTCCATTGCATGAAACAAGTGTTGAATGTCCCAAACCTTTTTTGTTTTCTAACGTGTAATTGAAAAAAACAATCACAGTCTATTAACATTAATGTTGGATCCCAAATTGAAATCCATGTGTCTCGTTAGCACTTATGCAAGTCATGAAAATGTAGCAACTCTAATTATTACATATGATGATGAGTTATTGATGTCGTTGTTGATGGAGGTCTACAAGTGTCTATGCTTGATCATTAATAATGTGATATAATATTTGATATTGTTGACGACTTTAATGGACAATCATCATAGATATGGGTCTATTGTATTCATTTTTTCTTATTGTGCAAGGCTATGTTCTTCATATGCAACAAGTTTAGTAGTCACAAGTCACAACATTTGAACAACACTCTTAAATAAATAAAAATGGAAAAAAGAAAATGATGACACCTTATACATTCCAAAGTCATTTAAGTCATGTGCATGAAACAATTAAGGAAGATGATACCTTGGATTGAAGGAAGTTAAAAAAATAGGACATTGTGAGAGTTTGATCCATTTACCTTTTCAAATATTGATGGAGCAAAGTGCAATTATATTGCATTTGTGATTTTAATTGTTTTTTTATTCTCTTGTTGTTGGGTACCATATGCCATTGAAGTTGTAGCATAATTATGGATTGTGAATTGTATTATTTATCATGCAATAAATATCAAAATTTAATCTTGTGTCTTTAGGTGTTGATAAAGTGTTTGTAGTTTATATGTCACCATTTTATTTTTTTGTAAATGGTTCCACCATTTTTGGTTATGTTGGGTTTAACATGGTGTTTTATGTTTTTCGCAGGACATAAAAAAACATAAGTTAAGAAGAAGTGTACAATATACCCATCCAAAGGTCTATCAAAAAAACTTTTAAAACTAATAGTATAAAATAGTTTTGGGGGTTCTATCAAAGAACCCCAATTTTTTTTGAAAAGACATTTGATATACCCACACATGTTTTTGTCAAAAAAAGCCAAATTTTTAAAAAATACATTCGATATACTTGCATGAGTTCTTGTCAAATAATTGAAACATATAGTCTCCAAACCTTTTGCCACCACATCATATCTATCAAACTATAAGTTTGTAAAATTTGAATTTAGCTAATACTTAAAAAATGAATTACTGAAATAATTAAACATAAATAGTGCTTAGAATCTTTTTTTAAGAAAATCAAACTTGACTATTATTTAAATATTTACCCCCACTTGTACATATCTTTTAGGCAATTCAAAATGTTTAATGCATAATGCTCAATTTAAACATCCACTATCAACTATTGTATATTTAGACTTCTAAGTGACCAAGATACAAACAACCCCCTACTAGCCTTACCTTATCCATCACAAGGATTGTAACATAGGGTGGTTTTAGCCATCCAACAATTAAAATCTTTCCATAATCTTCTACTTGAACTATTTGTTTTGATTCCTTTCAATTTATATTCCTTCCATAGAAGTCCATATCAATTTGAGGAGATACATTGTCCTTACTTACTAGTTAAATCAATGTTAATATCTTCATTTAAAACATGATGGGGATTTTTTTCAAAATTTCAATCATGCACCATTCAATTGGCTATGGGTTTTTTTCTTGATCAAATCGTGTTTGTTAAGTTTAAATTAGAACCCAAACTAGGTTGGCATAAGTGTAATTAGACTTTTGTGCCCAAACTTTCCTTCACAACTTGGAGGAAGAGCCTCCAATTTAATGTGATTTGTATCATAATATAACCTTATGCTTCATGCACAAGAAGGCCCATGTCCATAACAATTCCAAATTTCAACATTAATTTTCAATACAAACTTGCACAATAGTTTTATTCATCTTGTTTCAAGCTTTTAAATTTTCCATCTTATGAATTAAATCCCATTCAATTACATTTTATATAAATACTTGATATGTTTATTTATGTTCACAAACATTTATGGTTGAAATTATATGTTTATGCATGTTTTGTCATACTTTTTCATACCATGTGTGTCCATTATTAGTTATTTGTTCACAATAAACCATTTGACCACAATTTTCCAACATTATTGTATGATTTTAAAAATATTTATGTGTGTATTGTAAAGGTCCAAAAATATGCATGATCTAGAAAGTTCCCCAAATAATTATTCTTACAAACCTTTGGAAAGACATGTTGAAAGATGTTAGACAAATTTTTTTACGAAATAATAAAATTCACCATCTTTTTAAGTCACAATTTTTTTTGTTGACTTGTAAAAAATGATTCTGATTTTTTTTGTGTGATTCTTCCATTTAATTTTATCATGTCATCTTGATTAGCTATCCCATTGCTTTTAAGCAAAACACAAAGAAGTTGGGTGTGAGTCATTATTTTGTGATTGCATCTTTTATGATAAAAATATTGTATTAAATGTTATTGATAACATAAATGATAAAAAATAAAATTATGTTAAGTGTTTTATGCATCATAAATATTGTACTTGAAAATGCCAAAAATTGTTTCAAGTAATTTTTCGAATTAAATGCTAAGTTTGAAAGCAAATATGGTCCATAATGTAAAGAATACATGAATATTTTACATCAATCATTACATTTAATCAAATGACCAATTTTGGTTCTAGCCATGATCCTAAATTCTTAACTATTTTAGTCATTGAGAATGTTCAAAAATCATTTTAATCAAATGTTCGCCTCAGCAAATGGTTTTCGCCAAGCAAGTTTGCACAATTTGCTGAAGTTGGTAAAAGGCACATCGAAGCATCACAGGTGTCATAGAAGAGTGTAATAAATATGACTGCTGGTCCCCTTATCTAATTGTCCAATGGGAATGATTGGTCCAGCTGGTTTGCTATTATCCTAGTACCTAGGCCAGTTTGAGACAAATTATATTATTTTCAGAAATATCCAAATTTTCCAAAAAAATATTTTTTAGAATTATTTTTTTGAAGGAAAATACAAAATCTGATGGAATATTTGGGGAATATATCATTTGTCAAAATGGAATCCTCAAAATTAATTAATTATGCAACAAACATGTGTTGAAGTGACCAAGGTACTATGGTGGTAGTCTCCTACCTATTTCCAGTCTCTGAGTTTTAGTTTTATTGGTGGGGTTGGCAAAAAAGTAAATAATCAAATATGGATGTGAGAATTATTTTCGCAAGGTCACATAAGATGAGTCAAAATTTTCGTGTGTCTTCAGTTCACCTTTCCTTGTTGAAAAGCAAACAAGAGCGAGACGCTAAACAGCCCCCATCAAACGAGAGAGGGTGGTGGGTCATATGGAAACGCGATTGAGAAAGCTCCAGAAATGGCGGATGATCGGTATTGCTGGACAGGAGCTCTACACGTCGTCTACCAGCGCAGATCTTTGAATGTCCCTTTGTCCGGATCTAGCGGATCTGCCAGGCTACGTACATATTCGAGGTACATTCGAGGTTTCAGGGTTTAGGGTTTGAGTAGAATGGTTCGTTGAACTTGCGATCGCGCTTGGTGCACGGGGAACCCGCGAGGTCCATCCCGTGGCTCATCTCGCATTCACCATCGCTGAGTGCCGCTGCCTTCCATTGATGATCCTTCCAGGGCTCGGTCTTGTTGTGCTTCTTCCTGCTCGAATATTTGTCCCAGAGAGAGAGAGAGAGAGAAAGAAAGAAAGATTTGCTTCTTTTCAGCTTAAATCTTACAAATCATCTTGCGCTGGTTCTCGCCGTCCAACTTTTGTGTTGGAGATCGAAAAAGCTTCTGAACTTTGTAATTCGTGCCCTGCATATGAACGCTACCTCTTCAACCGAACTTCGCGGCGCTTCAGGTTTGCCTTCTCCTTTTGTTTGTTTTTCGAAGCATTCGCGCCACTCACTTCAAGGAAGTTTGAATTTCCTGTTATATTACCGGAGGTGCGAGTCGAAGTCTAGAATAGCAATTGAGAACCCTAACTGCAACCTGAGGAGATTTTTTTATGACAAAAGTTAGAAACTGAGAAATCTCGGAGTCAATTGCTCTTCACCAAGTTTTCTACGACTTGTCCTGATTTTCTGAGAAGTACTGGAGGCGAAGATCTGGAAATAGCTACCAAAGCAATGTCTTCATTTCAAATCATTGGAAGTTTCTGCTCCTGTTCCATTGTGTGCTTGCGTTCTCCAACTTGAGAGTGAAAACAGCTTCTTAATGGTCCTCTTGTGATGTTGCTCAGGGTTGTGCGCACGTTCTCGGGTCTCATGTGGTCGATTTGAGTTCTGTGAACAGGATATCACAGTTCCTGACTTGATGTAATGGAGCCCTTTGGGGCCTCTATTCACCCAATCAACCTCTCCTCTTCATTTCCAGCCATACACCCGGTGTCTGGAAATGGGGTTTCTTATCCGGGTGCTTTGGTGTTGAGTGATGCAATTAAAGGCGTGGGGTTTATTTACCTTGTTGTCAAAGGCTTGAAAAAAGCTCACAAATTCCCCAATCTAACCAAGCAACAGTTGAAGGAATCACCTGCAATTGAATCACATGGGAATTTGGGGGAAAATCATGATACTGGCGGGATCTACAGAGGCCTTGCAACTGAGGGTTCAATACATACCCGTCCAATTGTAAGCCAAACAAATACTGGCTTTGGGCATGGTGGAGGGAATGCCAAAGCAAGTGTGCAAGCATGTAAGAATGGCTCCTTAGGACTTGGGACAGGAGATAACAGAATCTTTCCAGCTGATAGCAGGGAAGCAGATCTTGGGAGTGGATTAGACCAAATGAATGGTGAAAGGGCAGTGCTGAAGAGTGTGGAAGGTCCTCATTGGAGCAAGGGGCTAGGATTTGAAGGAGTGGTGACAACAGTTGCAGGGTTATCACAGCAAGTGCAATACAAGAAGGAATTTGTCACAGTTGTCAAAGTGGCTGATGGAGTAGTAGAGGGCATGAAGGCTGCAAATGGAGTTTTCCAGACACTCAACTCACCAGTTGGTGATGTTCTGCTAGGGATTGGCACAGGAAATGGAGTTGTGCTTGGTTTGAAGACAGTGAAAATAGTTCTGAAGGGTGTCAAAATTTCCAAAGGCCTTACTACTATTAGAAAGCTGTGCAGTAACAAGCAGGCTGCTGCAATTGGAGCATCAGTGGACTCAGCTATGAAAAGCAATGACAACATAATAAGCCAGCGACTCAAGGCTATTGTGGAAGGCTTAAAAGCTTCAGATGCAGTAGCAAATATTGTTATGATATCAAAGGAGGTTGGGAAGTATATTGGTATGGACAGTCCAGAGAATCTCATGAGTTGGGGTGTTATGATGAAAGGGTTTAAATTCACAAAAAGTGCAATGAAGGTGCTTGCACCAATAAGTCAAATACATTGGGGATTGATCAGTGCAGCAGGAGACACTATCCTCAAGATCAAGGGGACAGTTGAAGGCATCGGTGTTCTGGTCAAAGCCTGTGTTTTATCGAAAGAAGTCTATGTGGTGATTATCAAAGCAGTGGGAGTCTCAAAGGGGGCCACAGCAGCAATGACTGCGCTTTCAGAAGCGCGTGCAGTACCCAGGGATGTATCAAATGTGAAAATATCAGAGGAGACAAAAACAGAGTATAGAAAGGAATGCCTATGCAGGGGAAGAACAAAACTGGCTGGAGGTAGATTACATCCTTACATGGTTTTGAGAAGTAGCTCTGCTAGACAATCTCCTCTTATTAGTGATGTCTCAAAGTTTTTGTCCCTTCCAATGTCCTCAATGTCTCGGCACACCAGCTCTGAAAGAGCCTATTCTAAGCCACCTGTGATTTTGTCTTCCCCATCATCTTGCTATCCGCCTTTTTTATCTCTGGCATTTCCAGTTGATCCTTCCAGAATTTTTAATGAGACCAAACTGCCTGAGAATTGGGATCTTCCATCATAGCAACCCCATTGCTGTGCATCTGTAGGAGAAAACTGATAGGTTGGGACTGTTGATAATTAATCAAGCAAGGAGTGCTGCCCAGTTACTTGTGCATATGCAAATTGAGACATTTATCTTGTTAGTCTCAAGAGAATTATGTATGAGCCCATCTGATGAGTGTCTTATGAGGAGAGGAGGAAACAGAATTGAGCGAGGGCAAAGGAGAAAATAAAATAAAAAGGTATGCAGAATCTGAATAACTAGAATGCTGTATCCTTACCTTTCCATTATGCTTATATGCAGGCAGTTTAATCTGTAGTGTAATAGAATGCTGACCTTGGCTGTCCAGGCACCAAGTTGTGCAACAAAGCATCACTCTGCAAATCTCTTGAATCTTTCTCTTGAATCTTCACCTGATGAATTGGCACTTGGACTGTTATATAGATTGGTACTCCCAGACATGCAGGAGACTTCACTACATCCTTACTAATCATAAGGGCTATTGTCTTTCTTGGCAATGAATTGTTGCAGATTTGAGTTGGTAACTAAACATATTACAGAAGGGGGCACGGTGATGAATCTATAATGATATCAAGTAGAGCCATCAGTATCATGGCCCTTTTAGAAACAGCATTCTGTCAGTATAGCAGATTTTCAAAGTAATGGCTGCAGGAAAATGTGGGTACATGCCTTTTGGTCTCTTTCTCTATCCTTCTTCCTTCCCTGATGAGAAATTACTGCCCTTATACACCACAGATGATGTAGATGTGCAGCTCCTCAAAGTTAGTGCTTTGCATCAATCTTGCAGATCCCACAGAATGTGTGGGAGATCATATTAGCGCCTTTCTGATGATGTACAATTATGTGCAAGATTGGCTTAATCAGTATTGAAAACTCTGATAACAATTGTTGGGGTGCAGGAGTAGTGGCATCCAGTATGCACATATATATTTACCAATATTCTAAATTTGAGATGAGAACAGAATTATTCCATTGAATTGTTGCCATTAGTGCAGCAAAGCAAGTCACATTCTTCCAGCATCATAGAGACATCAAAAGCAGTATTGGAATCTACAGAATTTGGGCATTCCATTCACATGAGTCTTCAATTTAGATGCTTCAATGCACAATTTGACAATCAAGCATCAGGGTCAGAGGATTTTCTGGGTGTCAAAAGGCAGATAAGTATGGGACATCAAACATCAGAATAGATGAAGCAGCAAAGTATTTTGAAGATTGATAAAATTGCATGAAATACACATTTTGAACCTGGCCAAAAAATACTTGTAGTTGCACATTGACAGACTGGTATCACTTAAAGATCTGTGTTGAAGATTGAAGATTTCACACATTTGAATGGTTGTTTTGGCGTCCATAGCCTGCAGCATTCCAGGGTCTTCATGCTAATTACCTGCAACATATAAATGTGCAAATAAGAAGCCAGAGACAGGCAGGATCATCTGGTTCTGTTCTGTACTGGACCCTTAAGAGCCCTGAGCCCTTTCTACACCTATTGTGTCTCCTAGTTAGACATTTGGTCCAATCTACTCATCCATGAGTGAGATTACAAAACCAATCGTTGGATTCAAAGTTTATACCCTACAAAGTATTTGGTAAAAGTTTCAGCCAAAATCAAGCCAGAGATGATGAGATAGCTAGGTCACACTAATGTGGGACTGGTTTAGTGCTCCCAAGGTTGGATCTGAAGCTTCACCAGGCACAAAATGGACTTCTAACCATATGAAAGTTCTGCAGGAATGCCATACAGCCAATTTTCTTTTAAATTATTAAAATTTTCCATCATCTACATCCCATCAAAATCTCCAAAAATACCTAGTTCTGACTTATCAGGTGAGTAGGGGTTAATACTTGAGACAAAAAAAAGAGTGCATCTAGACTCCATACTCCCAAGGACTCATCAAATGATCCAGAGTTCCAACTCTCTGACACAATCAGTATTTGAGTATATCAGCAATAATACACCTGTTTCCTACTTGTCCAATCCCTTCTGAGCACACATACAGCAGTACACATACAAAACACTGGGTTCTGTTGCAATTGGACTACCTTGTGCAGTCAATAGACATCTGTTTTCATCAATTGCATCTCACTTTTTCAAACGCACTCAACAACAGGCAAATCCTAATTCTGTATGTACATGATTAAAAAAGTGTGCATATATGAGCTATACATAAAAAGTGAAATTCCCTGATTGTCACAAATAAGGCAATAATCTACTCAGGAAGACAATGTTAGAAGCTCACAAAGGAGCTTATGTGCTAAGAAAAATGTATGTACAAGTCAATTTTATGCTATACTAAGCCTCACTGGCACTTAGATGGCGCAAACAGATTCTGACCACCATTTGCTCTTTTGCCTAACTAGGATGAGAGCTTTTGAGCAGGTTGTGCATTTGCAGGCATTCAAGCATCAAGTGCTGCAACCAAAATACACAGAGAAAACAGAACTAATGCATCCAACTGTGCCAGCAGCCTTGCTGTGCTCATTGCACCTCTTCACCTTCCATAAATCCTGCATACCTGCAGACACCTTCCAGGCTATCATAGATCTTCTAGGAAGTACTAATCACAACCTAGCTAAACACAGCGTACCTAATAACAAGTGTTAAAAACCTTGGATGAGCAAAGATAATGTAAAATTTTGCCCCAGATATTGCTGCACTCTGTCTGGTGTCTGCAATTTAGATGTTCTTGCTAGTACCAGATGTGAGCCTGTGCACACTATTGATAGAAAGCAACAGAGTGTGGAGTCCTGAGGATTTCACAACCCCCTACCCTTTCTCCATTAAAAGAAAAACTTGCAAAAGAATACTTCATTTGGATAACTGATTTCAAGGACCAAATGACACATACTTTCTTGTGCAATTTTCAAATTTGTGATACCAAATACTAGCAGACACATAGATAAATGTGTTTTCTATCTGATGGAGAAACATCAATGACCAGATCATGCAGTGCAACATAAGAAAACTGTGGAATGGAAATTGGCATCGCTGGTTACTCTCGTAGGACTTTCTGGGTCAACAGATAAAGGAGCTGAAATGAAAGTCAAAGGCAATGGAAGTTCAGTACTTATCATCTGCTGAATTCAAACACTCCCAGTTGGAAATGCACTTGGCCTCATGATACACATGGCCCTCCTATGGAGTACCACACCATAATTGCTGCTGGCTTGTGCACTTTACACAAGTTACAAACTTGAGATAGTGGATCTTTAGACCCTCAAAGAGCTCTGCTGTGCTTCCTTTGAACTTTTTCCTTCACGGAAACGTCGAGGATAGTGAAGGTATGCATCAAGCTCCTTGACACGGGACACAGGCATCTTCTGCTTGATATATTTGACCCATATTGTCTCTCTCCACTTCTTTGAGGCCGCCCGCCCACCATGCTTCTCAAAAGCCCCAGGGGTCATTGACATTCCTGGATCTCAACAGATCAATAGGTGAAGCACATTCATCAATAGACTAGGATGAATAAGCCAACAGTCGACAATCAGCAATCTTTTCCAACCGAAAGGAATAAAAAGGATATCCCTTTAGTCTTCCAGGGCAATATCTCTCAACAGGGGAAGAAGAATAAACGAGAAGCTTGATGAGGGGAACTAACCTTGCTACAACCTATTCTGTAAAGCATTGATTACTCAAGAATGTAATTTCCAATATATGTAGAGAGAAATTATCAGAAGGCATTGTCAAACCAAGACAAGAAAGAGTTTTCATTGGACATCCTTAGTGCCAAAACCTAATATAATACAAGAACTACATCTCCTTTTCTGCTCCCTGGCCTGTCTGAGTAACTCACAGTAGTTAATTGTGGAAACTGAAGTCCCATTGGGAGAGGTATCTTGATTACACCAAAGCAAGGCAAGGCAAGGGGGGAAGCATCACGGACCTTTAGCACAAATGCCCGTGGTACAGTGGCAAAAGATCTCAATTACACCCGACTCATATGCTCGGAGAATGCCAGTCGTTTCCTCCCCAAATTTGCTTGTCACACCACACTCAAACTCAGTATACTTGCCCACTCCCACCCTTGGCTCATCCTCAACTTGTGTCTCATCCTCTTCACCTTGTTGTCTCTCATCCTCTTCTCCTTGTTGCCTCTCATCCTCTTCACATTGTTGCCTCCCATCCTCATCACCTTGTTGCCTCTCACCCTCATCAGCTTCTTGCCTCTCATCCTCTTCCCCTTGTTGCCTCTCATCCTCTTCAGCCTCTCCTACAGACCTGTATAACACCTGGTCTCTACCACTTTGTCCCAACTTTCTGGCAAAAGACTTTCTTCTGAGTACTCTTCGTGAATCTTGGCTTCCAAAATCACTTTCTGTCTCCTCATCCTCAGTCTCTGCTTCAGTCTCAGCCTCAGCCTCAGCCTCAGCCTCAGCCTCAGTCTCAGTCTCAGTCTCAGCCTCAGTCTCAGTCTCAGCATCAGTCTCGGTCTCGGTCTCGGTCTCTGTCTCGGTCTCGGTCTCAGTATCACTTGTGCTCTTTTTCCCACTTGCATTCCCATCACTCTTCTTCTTTCCCTTTAGATCAACTTCTGCATACTCAAAGGTTTCTGACTCGCCTCGCTTGCCTGCTGCCACCATCCCTGCATCTTTCTTGTCAGACTCCTCACTAGTCACAATAGCCCATGGAGAGGCACCTTGACCTTTCAGCTTTTTGGGAAAAAAGTCCCTGGTGCCATGAGAGTTCCTAGAGAACCTTTGCAACTTCACCTGAGATACAACACCTTTCCTTTCTGCTAGCTCCTTCTCAACAACAGCCAATCGCTTGCTCTTTTCTACTGATTCTTGCCCTCCCTTTATCAGATTGGAAACCTCTGGCCCTCTCTTTCGCTTCAATAAAGATTCCCCAGCCCCTTGCTTGTTTAGCAAAATTGGAACTGCAGGGTGACCTTTAGAACTTAGCCCTCCCCTCCCCCTTGAAAATGGTTTACTCACCCTGTTTGCCAAAGAATGATTCTTCAAGTCTTTTGAAGCAGGAAGCAACCCCTCATCTGTGGAACTGTCAGCAGCAGATTGATGGTTATGGGTCATTGACAGAGAACGCATCACTTCCACAGCCACATCTTCTCCTACCTCAGGTGAAACACATACAGCATTATGCCTTTTCAGAAGAGCTACTGGAGTGTCTCTATTTTTGGAGCTGGCCTTGCTGTACACAGATTGGCAGTTTGCACACCTCCTGTTCCTGCACACCGTCATACAATCAATATCTCAAAACTCTTGTACACAGAACAAAGATGTATTGGAAACCATGAAAAAAAACACCTGATGGGAAGAGAACCAACATTCATAAACACCCTTTCTGCTTTCCTAATCTTGAAAGGAACATTCAAAGTGAGGAGACATAATAAGCCAATCAAACACACACTGTCTTCCACAAACATCCAATACCCAATTTAGCCCTTTAAGAACCCATGTCATAAACTCAGAGTACATAGACAGAATTGTTGGTGCATCTACACTGCCATCAGCATGAATGCCTCATTATGCAAAACACACTGGCTCATCCTGTTAGTTAACTTTTTCTTCATGCAAAACAGTCCCAGTGTATAGTTTGAAAGAAGAATCTGAACAGAAGCCAGGGGAGTGCTCACATGCTGCCTTGTTGGAGTGAGGAAAGAATCACATTTAGTTGGTCTTGCAGAGCAGCCTTCTGAGAGCGCAAACCCTCATTTTCTCTGAGTTGTCTAGTCAGAGCATCTTTCAAATCATCTATGTGACTTGCCTCCCGTTGCAGCAAATCAAGGCGGTCCCTCACAAAGTGGCCAATCCAGTTCACAAAACTAAGAAGGGAGTCGCTGCCCTCATTTTTCTCAAAAGGGATATAACCACTTAGTACACGAGTGAGCTCCTCATAAATTTCATGCCACACCTCTCTCTTCAGAGTTTCGCTGCTGAGCTCTAATCTGCTCAAATGCCTGTGACTTTTATCAGTTTCAGAGGCTGTCTCCCCATCACTGTTAGGGTGTAGAGTGGTGTTGCTCACATCAATAAGGGGATCATCATCATTCTCTTCCCTCTTCTTCCCAATCCTTGCCTCACTGTGGTTTTTCTCCTCATCTATAGATGCAACATCACTCTTAACTATAACTTCACCTAATTCCACCACGTCCCTCTCCAGAACATGGAATGTAAATTCCTCCTTCCTTTGACGTTTCTTTCCATCATCTTGATTCCAAACCTCCTCAATTTTCCAGGATCTCTGCTCTTCATCCTCCATCGTCTCCTTCTCATCCTGCTGATGCTTCTTCATCAGGAAGTTTTGAAAGCCTTCTTTTTGGCCTTCAGACTCCACCTCTCTAGTTGTCCTTCTTTCTCGCATTTCATTACAACTTGTCTTAGTCTGCTTCTCAAGCACCTGGCTCCCTCCTCCTTGAACTCCTTTGCCCTGGATCCTATTCTCCCTGCTGAAAATTTCCCTCTCATGAACACCAAAATTTGTTCCATCATCACCGTCACTTTCTCTCTCATTGCTTCTTCCCAAATCCACTACAACTTGTGATATGCTAAACAGTCTTCCAACCTCCGGATTCTCGGTCCCATTCCAGCATCCACTCTTGTTTCCTGCTGCTTCCATGGAAAGCCTCGGTGCTACTTCTGTAGTCCGTACTTGCAAGTCGTGTATGCGCTTCAACTTCTCCATTTGCTCCAAAACCTGCAAGTAGGTGTTGTGGAATGAAGGCAACACTCCTGCCCCCATTCTTTCACCTTCCCACCACAAGATTCAGCTCCATATTTCTGGACAAGAATGGAAAGCAAAGCCTCCTTATGTGGACAACCAATAATAGCAGCACCAAACACGAGAGAGAAAGGGGAAAAGAGAGAATGCAAAAACCCTAACGAGGAAGAAGAAAATTCAAACGCGCAGTCAAGTTGCAAACGGGAATCATACAAGAGTCACTCCATCATACCCTAACACCCAAAAAAATTCAAAAACTGGAACGGCGACCTTCAGTCCACAGTACTCTAATGCATAACGCTAAAGACTGAAAATTTTACAACCTTCAGTTCCTTTTTACGGCACTGCTTAATAATAAAAGAAGAAAAAAAATTAGAACATAGCAAACGACACTACATCATCCTTCATCTCTATACACAACATCGAGCTTCTGTCACATTGGTAAAGAATTGTTCTTCTTTTACATGAGGAAACAGCCTCTCTCAAGAGGAGATCTCGCACGCAAAACCAGGAAAAGAAGTCAGAAAACTTTACATGATATATATGAGTCTCCCAGAATAAAAATAACATAACAGAAGACAAGCATAAAATTTGCGAGGGGTAGGTGTAAGTACAACAACAGCACCAACAAAGGCGCAAAGCAGGGAAAAAAAAAGGGTTCGAAAGAGCCTTACCAAATTGCAACGCCTTGGGCTCTCCAGCATTCGACACATGCTACTAATCCCCCCACACAGATCGAAACCAAAGGCGGCAGGCAGGAATTCCGAGGAAGAAGAATGCGGTGGAAACGATATGCGTGCCTCGCGGCAACCACGTCTTTCTCGCTCGCTGTGGTTCGGGTACTCAATTCGATTAGACCAACAATACTCCCTTTTCCCACTGGTTGCTTCTCTCAAACCCCTGGTTCCCGTTCACACATGAACTTAGATCTGGAATAACCATTTTCACCGTTGGTTACTTTGCAAGGTAATTTTACTAACTAGGCCATCCACTTGCACCGTCGGTTACTTTGCTATGTAATTTTATTAACTAGGACCATTCCATTCGCACCACCGTTTTTTTTTTTTACTAGGAAATTACAGTAATTAGGAGGACATTTAGTGGCTAGTGACCGAACGCTTCCATGAGAACTTAGAACCGTAAGACTTTGCTCATTTGCCTCTCTGGAGTTCAAAAGGTTTTAAGTTTTAATACACTGATAATCGTTCGTTTTACATTGCTCAAAATGGTCAAAATGGACCCAAACTTATAACAAAGATATGAGATATAGAAGTAGGGGGTCAGTGTTTGATGATGGGCATTTTTTAACATTTTGTGATTTGGACACACTCTTTTCGCGTGATTCTTTTTTTCTTTTGTTCTGTAATTCTTTTAAGGGGGGAGTTGTTTCTTTGTAGAGCTTGTCTTTATACATCCATAGTCATTTAGATCATTTGAGACGCACAAAAATTGAAGAAGATATAAGATCTTCTTTTTTTTAATTTATTAAAAAAACACATTTTTGTTGATTTGAACACACTTTGTGACACTTCTTCACAGCTCTTTTGCCTCTCTAGTTCAAAGAAGTTATGTCAAGAAGCTCCACTTGACACACCCATAGCTTTTTAAAATCCCTCCCCAAAAAAAAAAAAAAATGAAATGAGAAAGATTGGAAAATGTTCGATCATGAGTGTGTGTTTGATGATAGGTGATTCTGCCCTATTTGTGCTGTACTTTGGTATGAGAATTTACTTATAGGAATCTCTTATTAAAGTAAAATGAATTAACTAGGAATTATCCATTTCCAATCTGCCATGAGAATTTTGATCATTCTTTTTCAGGTCAGTTTGTGTGGAGCAAGGCCTGCCAAGGGGTTGTCCTGAAATGAAGGGCCTACCCACTTCATGCATGAGCCACAAATTTTGTGAAACGCCCTATCCAAGGGCCTATTAATCAAGAAATAGGTTCTAGACCAGGAGGTACCCTACTCATGGGTCAGATTTGACATAAATTAATGAAATTTTAGGGAAAATAATTTATAATCATTTTGGCTATATCCAACATGTCAAAAACTAGACTTGTTTGCTTGAAATGCAAGTAAACACCTGAACTAATTGGATAGAAAACATGCAAGAGAGTTCCATTGTTCAAGAATTTCCCCTAAATATGAAAATTTGGACTAAAGAATGAATGGATAGGCCCCAATGTGGGTAGCACAAAGCTTGGCATTTGGACCTAGAGCTTAAAGAGTGGGCATAACTTGACAAAACCAAGCTGAAACTAATGCCAAAGATTTGAAAGAACAATTTGCTGAAACATTTGGAGACCAAAAATGGAGTGCCTAAATCATCGATGCCCTAAAAATTAAATTATTTTGGCACTTGACTGCTAGATCTCGCCCTTCTAAAAGATCCTTATGCTGGATAAGGACCTTGAAGGGGGCAGTTCTAGGAATTCAGGTCTTGCATTTGACTCATGGCACACGGTTGAGCCCTCACTCCTTGACCAGCCCCATTCTCAGTCCTTATCCGAGCTATCTATGAAGGAAGGTAGTTTGTTTTGTTTTGTAGTTATGAAATCCACTGAACTAGGATGCTTCAGATCGTGTTCTTGGTGTCTTTGGAACGCTCTCTCGATGAGGAGGGGTGCATGGGTGTGGTTCCATGACATTTGGATTTGCGGTGCAAAAGTTCTTGAATATTGAATGATTTTTTCACTGAAAATTAAATTGAATCATAGCTAAAAATTTCTTCACCAAAAATTAAAGTCAATTGTAGCTAAAAGTTTTGGAGGAATTGAAATGTGCCTTTGATGTTTTTGGAAAGATCTTGATGAGCAGGATTTAATGGAATTTATTTGGTAATATTTGGATTCAGAATGTGGGAGATATTGATTTTTAAGCGATTTCTGCCGCTGAAGATTCAAATAAATTCCGAATAACCAGGTTTTGGAAGGAAAAATCAGTTGAGGTTGTGGGAACACTTGGGCCAACAGCATGGCCACACTAGAATGAATGAAGAGAGTTGGTAAATTCTTCTAATGCATTTGGATGGTACCTGCCTTAATGTGCAGGGTACAAGGATGGTGCTTTCCACATGAGGTTCCCAAGGAAAGGATCAGCTGCACTCTTGTCCTCCTTGATCTTTATCATTCCATGTTGATATTGCCAACATATTTTGAAAGATATTGAACACTCAATTGTGACAAGCATAGTAACTAGTGTAATTTGTATGGTTGGCTCAAGTGTGAACTGGTTACTCAACTAATTTTTCCTTCCAAAACCATTTTATATTATTTCTAATGATAAAAAGTACTCAAATTTCAATATCTCTTACATCATATTAGGCCTGATTTCACTGAGGGCTTTTCAACAATACCAAGAGCACACCAAAATTCTCCTATAATTTTTATTTAAATGAATTTTCAGTGTTCAATATTCCATAACTTCTGCACCTTAAGTCAAAACATTATGAAAACAACTCAATGCACCTTACTAACCAAGGGGTTTTCAATGGCATCAAAAGAGTAGCAAGAGGACCCATGGTTTGAAAGATATCGATGTTCAAACAATCAAAACAAACAATATACCTTCACTTCTAGATAGATATGTGATATGCATGGTTAGGGGAATATTTTCATTTTGTATATGAGAAGAGCAGGTCTGGTGAGCATTCCTTTGTTTTCAAGCATAAGGAACTTGGGCTACTTGCCTTCCCATACATCAAATTTTGACCTAATTCTAAACAGATTTGCTAGGAGGACCTTACAGATTCAGAAGATGCTTCTAAGGTTACATGAAATTCCAACCATGGAGTTACTACAAATACAAAGGAAAATCAAATCAAGTTTTGACATCACTTAACCATTAAATGTCAATGTGAATGAGTATGGTTTGCATTGAATTGACTACACACAACATGGCATCATAGACAAGAATTCCAATGCAACAAGCAAACTTCCCAACAAACTTCCCTATCGAGATCACATATGTGATCTGAAACATTGAAAATATTTTGAATGTTCTTGAGATGTAAAACTAAGCTCCAAGCTTGGAGTTTTGGAGATGTTCACTTTGAACTTGTGGAAGTTGCCTAAAAAACAAGAAAACAAACACAAAACCATGCCCATAAATTCTTCCAATAACTTTGTTCCCATCAATATATATATATATTTTTTAATTTTTTTAAATTTTTTATTTATTTATTTATTTATTGTGTATAGGTTCTAATGTATTGGGATGTTGTCAATAATTATTTAGGAGGTTGTTAAGTGTACAAGCATTTTTACAATTTTTGAAGCAAGTGAAAACCATGAGAAAAGCTAGAGCTACTAAATAAGAATCATTTGTAGAGAGTTGAAGTGTTGGTTTAAAGAGGATCAACACCAAGAAGATTAATTGTTTGACAAATTTTATCTCTTTTGAATGATGAGGAGTTGTGTAAAATAAAGTTGTCAAAAAGAATTGTTTGACCAATAAATCTTCAACCAAAGATTTTTTTTATATTTTTATTTAGGAGATAAACTACTTGGTTATTGGGTTGGCAAGATACAATTAATGAAAGTAAAGAAAGTAGTTTGTTTAGCCAAAAAAAATCATTACAAAATCACAATAAGATGCGTTAAAATTTCTACCCAAATTTGTAGTGTATGTGGACACACATGCCTACAAAGTGCTTCATGTTTGCAATGGTTAAAGTTCATGTGTGGGAGAGATTCTCAAATTTTGGCACTTGACTCAATCAATATTGCCTCGTTTTTGGCCCCTTGTTATGGGAATGCCCCCAAGCTAGGGCTTACCCTACATAAAATGTTATGGATTTTTAAAAAAGAAATGAATTTCCAACCTCCACATATAACATTGACCCATCCATCTTATGGCATTCAAATTAATTTTGGCCATCTTGTCATGGAGTGGTAACGTAAAACCCCAAGGACAAGGGTTTAATGAATTTAAAATACTTGTTCCATTTTTTTCTATTTTTTTGTAATTCTTAATGGGTATCATAAAAAAAATAGGAAAAAATTATGCATATGAAAAGTAGAACTCCATTCCTTCACATTGAAAAATGGAATGCCCTTCAAAGCATGCATTCTATTTTCCAAAATGCCACACACAAAGAGGAGGAAAATATATGTTTGATAGAGTACCTTTTTTATTACATTAAAAGAATCAAAGCAAGTCTTTATGGTAAATCCTCCCATTTTTTTATGTTGGGTAAGGACCTCAAAGGTGACCATTGTGGAAAATCAAGACCCATGTTCAACTCCCACCTCATAAAGGACCTTAATTGTCATAATGGTCCCATTTTAGGGCCTTATCTTACATAATTGTTTTTCTTGTTCCATGAGCACATGCATCCCTTCCCTTTGTTCATTGCTAAACATGCCCACCTTTTAAAATGAATGTTAATATGTTGCCTTTGCCCAAGCCTTACAAGTAAAAGACTTCACATAATGTTTGATTTTGGGATAATATTTTGGATTTATATTGGAACCAAGGTGTCAATGATAGTTGGAAAGGAAATTATTCTTTTTCTCAGTTTTTTTTAAATTTTAAGTTTTTTTTTTATTGAATTAAATTTGCAATGAATTGACCTAATCATTGTTGGGTGGTTCTTAGAACAAGGGATTATCAACCTAAATAGGTGTTATCTACTATAAATAAACATAATCTCTAAATTTAAACCTCTAAACCTTAAGTTGATATCCACTTCCATAGATGGTGGCACATTGTGATGTATTTTGATGTCGTGTAATGACCAAGTTCTCCATTGACTTTTTTGAACAAGGTTGCACATTGTTCACAAGGTTGAACTCACATATTGGGATCATCCAAATTAACCACATGGTTCACATCTTATGAATGGATGCCAACAATTGGGGTTCATGCTCAAAAAGTAAAAAGTAAGAGGAAAATGAATCTAAGGATGTTTGTGTGTTAAATTGATGTCCCATGGTCAATCATAGCAACAATTATATGTCCCAATCACCTATATGCCCTCTTTATAATCCATATTTCTATAAACCTTTCTTCATAGTTTGTACCATCCTTTCAACCACATCATCATCCATATTTCCATAAACTTTTTTTCATTGTTTATACGATCCTTTTAACCAAGCAATTGACTTTAAATTTATCATAAGAAGTAGTCTTAAATGGTCAATTAAAGCTTATTCTCACAACTCTCAAAAAAAATTGAAACTTATGCCTTGATCCAAGAGCACTTTTGCTACAACACCAAATTTATTCAAAACTTGATCCCAAAATCCATAAATAACCCTTTCACTACTTTTGTCCCAAAATGGGGCCAATTTAGTCCACTTGGGAAAATGTCCAATCATAATCAACATGTATTAATTATGATGAATAATTAGGTTCAATGGCCCAACAAAATCCAAACTCCATTGATACGTATAATCAATATTATAAGTATCATTGGTCATTAAAGGCGATAAATGTGAGGTGGGTGCATTAAATGATGCACGAACCTAATCACACACCATGCATCATGTAACAAATTGTTGAACCTCCAATTGCATGCCTCTCCACCAATATTGGCTTTGACATAGACTATAGGTTTGATATACCCCAAAATGTCTCAACTTTTCATGCAAATGTCTCACAAGGCTTTCTTGCACTTTTGGAGTTGGTACCACATGTACATGCCCATTTGGCCATACTTTGAAAAGGTTTTGTCCTTCACAATGATATTTTTTGGCCCTTTGAAAGACATTATCCTTTTCCTAAATGTTAATCCCACATCCAACTCCCATGTTTATAAGTAGGGCATCCCCAAAAATATCCACAATTCCAATGTCATCAAGTTCCACCTCTAAATTCCCTAAAGTGCTAAGAATTCACTTGAACTTGGCATCATACCTCTTAGTAACCATTTGCCAAAACACAAAGGAATGAAACATGTCAACTAGATATTGTTTCCAAATCTATTTCCCTATGCCAATGTGTTTTAATGGTATTCAACTCATTAAAATTTAAATTCCTATTCAACCCACCCACATCCTTGTTGATTGTTCTAGCTTGATGTTCGCCATCAAAATCATATCCCTAAAAAATGAAAGCCCATCACTATTACATAAACATGTTATTTTGACTATATTTTTTAATAAAAATTCACCTAGAATGATAGGCATCAAGAAGATCACCATGTTAATCTAAACAAGTTGATTTGGACATTTTGTTGTGACTAGGCTAGTTTTTATTATTAGTAGAATAGGAGACTATTTAATTGGTCATTTTGATTGATTAATAGTGCACCATTTGATTGGTTGAATTTCTACAAATTCAAATAATTTCTTTTATGAATTAATGTATTTAAAAAATGTTAAGTATGTATATAATATTTATAAGTTTAGGTAGGTCATAAAAAGGCAAGTATGTAAGTAGGTGGTAGCCTACCCTACTTGGCTACCTTAATATAGCCTATCAACCTTAATCCTTTAAGCATGCACATAAGTTACAAGTATAAAGAATTGAACCCCTCACCTTCACAATTATAAACCAAGTTTTTACCAATGGACTACACCTCCAAAAAGTGACAATTTTTGTCAATTTTTTTATTTCACACATTTATTTCACATCATTATTTTTGTAAACATGTAAAAAGGTTAGGTAATTAGTAAATTAATTGAAGGTTGGTTACAAGATCATAGGTAGGTAGAAGAGGTAGGGAGTAAACATGTAAAAGGTAAGCCTAGGTAGGTAGATATGCCTAAACTACTTCTTTATTTAGGTCTACTTACCAAACCTAGGTAATAATTAGGTAGGTAGGTAGGCTTACATAAGTAGGTAGACCTAAGTAATTTTAATAGCTAAGTAGGTAGACCTAAGTAATTTTAATAGCTAAGTAAGTAGACCTAAGTATAATGTAGGTAGGTAGGTAAACTTAGGTAGGTAGGAAAACATAGGCTACTTACCTACTTATGTTGACCTATGTAAGTTAAGTAATATAGTTAGATAAGGAGGTAGGTAGACCTAAGCAACCTATTTAATTAGTGTAGGTAGTAATTAATTAACTTGGCCAAAAACTAACATAGGATGTTCAATTTGACTAGGTCATTTTAACCAAACATGCCATTTTGTTTTGTCCAACTTGACTAAATGCCCCATTTGATTGGAACCCATTAACCATTTTGACCAAAATGGTCCATTTTTTTCAACTTGATTCGATATTTGATTTGATAAATAGTCAAATATATAGGTCATTCTAGTCAATTTCACTAGTTAAAAAATACACATGTCATTTAAACCATGGACTTTAGTCAAAATGGACTACATGTTCATTAATCAAAATGGACAAGGTAGTCAACTTGGACAACTTATAAAACCATTAATTATTGTAATGCATTTTGTTAATTTCCTTATGAACTAATTAAATTTCACAAGCCATTTCAACGATTGGTGATTAATCACGAAAGTGAACGAGCTACCAAACAAATAACATTGGAATGTGGCCATGGCCCAAACAATTACTTAAAAATTCCCCCTCATATGAATTGTATTTGGCATGTGATTAGTTATTGGACTAACTTACATAAACCACCATAAGCTCACAATTTTACTCATCAAATTATGTAAGGATTGTTTTTGAATCCAAAAACATTCCAATCCATATGTAATTGGAAAGGATGACCTTTAATAAGTCACCTCAAAATGGATGCAAAATTTAACTTAACTTACAATTCTTGAAAATACAATGTTGCTCCATGGTGGAAACACAACAATGTCATGTCACACTTGGCAAAATCCAAACCTACTAAAAATTAATCCATCATCCTTTGAAATTTTGCAAGTGCATTTTAATTCCAACCCAAAAGGTAAGAATTTACATTGATACAAACAATCCTTCCCATTTAAATCAATGCCCCAAAATGTAATCTTTGCTTTGTCACCTTCTTGGAAAGGTGATTCCAATAATATTTAGGCCATATAAACCCAACATGTTAAACACCTTAGCTTGGCCAATAGAATAAAAAATCTCCTTGGGCAATGACATGGCATCTTTGCCAAATTGTGTTTGCTTATTGACAAGTCCATAGTCTCTCCATACATCCAATGTTCAATCCAATTACAAAAAATGTCTTTCTTGGTAAACATAAGTGTGATTGACGCATATTGCTCTTTGGGAAGCTCCATCAACTTTGCCTTCAAAAATTACTTTGTTTGAACTTTCACTAAAGTTTGTTCCATGTCATTCAACTTATGAAAAATAGGGATATCATCATCCAAGGTATATGTGTACTTCTTGCCCCTTGAAAATTTTCAACTCTTCGATGTTAAAAATAAAAAAATGAACATAATTCTAAAACAATTATTGAATCTTATGTGCCTCACCTCCTATCACTATAGGACCAACTTCTAGTTCCCATTTGTCCAAAGTTTTGGATGCCTTGGGCTTGAATGACAACTAATCATTCCTAGTGCCCAAGGTTGAAATTGCAACTTGTAATTGTTACAAAGTTAATCACTATTCCCAAAGTGGGGTGCAATTTACTAATTTAAATCACTATGGGACCTTAAAAATGAAATAACTTCATTGCATTTTATTGATTTCACTATAATATCATTATGTAAACATCATGTTTCATTACTAGTTAACATAATTCACTATAACAAATAAGTTTATTTTTATGTTTTTAAAAAATATTTTAACTATGCTACTTTATGATATACCCTATATTATTTTAAGCTACTTTAGTTAATCTAACTTATATTTTATGTTATTATAGGCTATTATAAATTATTGTACCTTAAATTATTATATGTTATTTTACCTCAATGTATGTTAATTAGTTTATTATAAGTTTTAAAATTATTCTAAATTAAAGTATTCAACTAACTTTAGGCTATACCTTAGGTTATTTTATTTTAAATTAATATATGTTATTTCAAGTTATATTTTAAATTATTCACCAATAAAATATCCATCAATAACCATTAATAAAATAACCACCAATAACCACTAATAGAATAACTACTAATGGCCATTAATAAAATAACCATTAATAACTATTAATAGAATAACCACTAAAAACCATTAATAGCCACAAATAAAATAGGTATTAATAACCACTAATAACCACCAATAACAATAATAAAATAACAACCAATAGCCATATATAAAAATTACTTATGATTGCCAAAAATAATCTAAAGTGAAATAACCTATATAACTTAAAATTGCCAATAATAACATAAGGTGAAATAACTTTCAATAGCCAAAAAAAACTTAGAATAACAAAAAATAACCAAAAGTAATTTTTAAAAACCACAAATAGTCGTAAATAATGTAGGGTGAAATAATTTAAATTAATGAAAAATAGTCATATAATAATTGAAAGTAACTTAATATAGGTAGTATTATTATATTAACAAAAAAATTATTCATTTTTTTAAAAAAAATCCAAAAGAATGGTCATTGAAATGTTATTGAATAATGATATTTAACTTTTTTTTTGTTCAAATAATTTTAGACTTTCAAAAGAAAATTTATGTAATTATGTATATTACTAATTTTTTTTCAAAAGTAAACTCGAATCATTTCATTTGAACAAAATACCAATAAAATATGAATTTTCAAACTTTATGTTTTTGTAATGTTTACAATGAAGTATTTGATAAATAAAATGTAATTTAACATATTATCACAACAAGCAGGGTGGCTTGATGGTAAATGACGCATTCCCAAGTTCCTTGATAGACTTAAATATGAGTTTGAAGTGAAAACATCGAAAGAGCAAGGAGTTGTAGCACGCTCCCTAGCTCGCAACACTTTGGGGGTAGAGGGGCGTGCTGGAACTCCGGGATGGGACTAGGAAGATTGACAAGCATCAACTATTCACACAAACTTGCACAAAACCAACACAAAATGGTTAGTGCATAATTGGAGCACTTTTGGTGCTAGGACGAGCCACGGGCAAATTCAAACTTATAAGACTCACCACGGCTCGGACTTGGGAGAAGCTACCACCTTCCCCCTTATAATATACTTTGTGCCTCTCCACGAAGCCTTCGTCTGAATGACATTTTGTCCCGGGACTCCCAAATGAGAGTCCCGAAATTCCCAAAGTTGGGCTTCTTACGACTTTGAAACCTCATAACTTTGCGTGCAGACCTTCGATTAAAGTGAGGTCTGAAGCAAAGTTCTAGCCCTTGTTCCAACGATGTGTCCCACACCACCTACACACAAAAAAATAGGTCAATTCCCGTTTTTTAATGGTTGGGAGTCAAATTGTCAATTTGACTTTTGACCCTTCTTTTGGCCATAACTTGTGTTTCAGATGTCCAAATGGGCGATGCGAGCCCATTTTAGACATCTACATTCCAAGATCTTTTCAATAATATAAAGAACTCTTCAATCCATTGAGTTTTTCCCTCTGAAATTGCCCTCTGAAGATTCGGGAGTCCACTGAGACTCCATCTCCCAAAATGGGAGTTTGAAGGTTCATTCCCTCACACTTTTCACACTCCCGAGAGCATGCAATGTGACTCCTGAGCTTCCCTCTTGGCTCGCAACCTTACAAGCCCTTTGCCTTGGTTGTGAGCCCAAGGCTAAGGTTGCGACACAAACCATATGATACATGAAAGCATTTCATGATGGTGGAAAGTGGAAGGTTAGTAATTGCAATTATTACTGCAAGTTTAATCATTGGATTAAGAAATGTTGAGAGCGAGAAGTAAACATTCGCAAACTTGATAATGATCATCCTTTTGAAGCTAGAATAATTTAATAAATATTAGTTAGCTCATTTAATCGAAAATTATCCAATAGAATATATGGATCTTCATGAATCGAACACCAATGAGTTATTTGAGATAATTATACCTAGCATAGAAAAGACAAAACCATGTTGGTATGTTATTTTCGCGCTTTCAAACATGTTATTGGAAGTAGAAAACTCTTGAGAAACATTAAGAAGTTTATTTTACCAGTTTTCATGCACACAATTAAAGGACAATCAAGCTCTATGATGGGCATTGACAATGTTCATGTTGAAACATCATTTGGGGAAATAAAAACTATTGAGAATGTTTTGTATGTATTTGGATTGAGGGAAAGTTTGGTGTCGTTTGGATCAATTGCCAATTGAGGTTACTACATTTTTTTTACAATAAAATATGTTTCATCATCAATAAACACTTTCATAAGGCAATAGTTATTGGAGTATAAAATGAGATGAATGGATTGTATAGGCTTGACATGATTATTATACCCAATAGGTCATTGGAATTTAATAACTTGCTCTCATTTACTAATCAATTAGCAAGCATAATTGAACTTTCGCACTATCAAACAACATGCGCTAATTACTTGAACTTACATTTCTTTACTACTAACACATGGCAATTGGCATCTTGTACTTGCCATTTATAACAATGCAAGTTTGCTAAGGTTTTTAGCTAGGAAAACACAAACAATTGTGCTTCCAAATAACACTTTGAAAGATACAACTTAGCTTGAATTAGTAAATGTAGATTTATGTAGGCCTTTCCTTGTCAAATCCTTGGTTGATTCTTTTAATTTCATGACTTTCATAGATGATTTTTTTAGAAAGGCGTGGGTGTATTTTTTAAAAGAAGAGTGATGCATTCTTTAAGTTTTTTATATTCAAACAACAAGTAAAAAATGTTATGAAGAAAAAAATTATCATTCTTTGGTCAAACCAAAAGTGAAAATATCTTTCTAATAGGTTTGTCTCTTATTATCAAGGGTCTAGAATACATAGGCAACTTACATAAGCAAGGACATTGCAACAAAATGGTGTTGTAAAGTGAAATATGAGTAGGTCCCTTTTTTAGAGAACAAGGTTGATGATGTTAAAAAATGAGATTCCTAACTATTTGTGGGTTGGAACTATTAACACAACATCTTAATTGTTGAATAACTACCCTATAACAACAAACAACAAAGTTACAAAAGAAAAATTATTTTATAAGCATAAACCAGACTTAACACACTTGGCATATTTTTAGTTGCAAAATCTTTGTGCACATACCTGAAAAAGAGAAAATTAAACTACCAGCTAAAGCTTTTGAGGGAATCATGGTGGGATATGATGAACATTCAAAGGTCTATAGGTGCTATGACTTAACTTGTCAAAAGATCTTTATGAACAAAGATGTGAACTTTGATGAATTGTTTGTATTTACATTGCAACATATTTTGTATGATCCTTTTCCATTAAAATATAATAATGATGGATTATTGTTAGCTATTCAAACCCACATGAAGGTTTCATTGCCAACAATTAATGAATCAAGATAATCCCATGATACTTAACCATATATTGTAAGGTGTAAGTAAGATAAAAAGAACGACTTGATTACCTTCTCAGAATTGGAACAAATAGATTTAAAATAACAACAATACCCATTATAGAATTATGGATTTTTTTTTTCATTTTAATGATTAAAAAAAATGTTTACATTAATGTGCACATTGCTTTTCGTATTTCAAATTGTAAAAATAGGTATTTCAAAATACAAGTAACTTTTGATGTCTATTTTTCAATGTGGACTTTTGGTTTCAAGTAGGTGTCAAGTAGGTTTTTACAAAAAAGAAATAGATTTTTTTTTTTGATGACTTGCTAAAACATATGTTAAGCTTCATTTCTTAACATATTACATATTAATTTCTTTAAATTTTCCACCCAAAAAGTAGGTTTGAACACATATTTTTCAATCAATTTTAAATGTATTTTTATTTATTTTTTAAATTCATTTTCTTTCAATTTTCTAAGAATTAGATTCTTATAAAATTAATAGAGAAATCTAATGTTATTTGACACATTTTTCAAATAATTTGATGCTACTTTATGGTAGTTATAAATATGTTGCAAGGTTGAAACATAAATGTTTACTTTTTCTGTCTACTTTATCTTGCTTTGACCTTGTAGTCAAATTAGAACCTTGTCACAAGTCTCCCAATATTCAATTAGATGTTCAACCATAAGTTACAATAAAACATCATCATAACAACACATCACCATAAAGCTTTGATAACTAACTACAAAATGTTTAATCAAGCATTCAAGTGGGCCTTCACCAAAACATGTTGTAAATAAATGCCAACCACATGCACTTATTTAAACCTAATGGTGCTTCAATAGAAGATTTATCTAAGGAAACTTTAGCTCTAGAGGAAATACAATGAATATCCATTGGTAATAAAAAGAAGACTAGGATGGATGAAATTTTTTGTGGGCATAATAAATTTGGATGAAAATGCATATGAACCAACATTGGAAGAATAGTCAATTTTGTTAACCACATAGATTAAAGAACCTCAAAACTTTCAAGAGGCATCATAACATGAAGGATGGTTCAATGCCATGCAACATGAAATGGATTTTATTCAAAATAATCAAACTTGGAGGCTTGTAGACTTGCCACAATGAAAGAAACCAATCACAACATGTTGGGTATACAATGTAAAGCCCAATCTTGATGTTAAGCTTGAAAAATTCAAAGTAAGATTGGTGGCATGTGGATTTGAATATAACGAGGGTGTTGATTTCAAAGAAACTTTTGCCCTTGTTGTAAAGTGGAACACTATCAAATCACTAATTGCTTTTGTTGCACATAATAATTGGGACACTTTCACCTTGACATGAAAACTGTTAACTTCATGAATGGTGAGTTGAAGGAAGAGGTATTCATGAACTAGTCTAAAGGCATTGTAGTCAAAGGGTAAGAAAATAAAGTTTGTAAACTTGTCAAAAAGTTGTATGGGTTACACCAAGCTCTAAGAACATGGTACAAAAAATAGACCAATATCTTAGGGAATAGGGGTTGAAATGTAACAATGTATATCGCAATCTATATTATATTAGTGAGAATAGTAAAATCATGATTTTGGTCTTATATGTAGATGATTTGTTATTCATTGGAAGCAACAAATAAAGAATAACTTGGCTGAAGTTACAACTAAAGAATATGTTTGAAATGATTAACTTGGGAAACTTGAGACTTTACTTGGGTGTAGAATTTATCAAGTTGAACAAAGGAATATTCATGACATCAAAGGATTATGTGAATATAACCCTTGAAAAGTTCTAGCTAAAATATTAAAATCTTTCATTAACTCCACTTCTATATGGTTTTTGACTTGGGAAGGAAGAGCATTTCAAACCAATTGAACCTACCACCTTTAAATAAATAGTGGGGAAACTCATTTACTTAACCAATAAAAAACATGACATCCTATTTGTAGTCAACATAATTAATAGATACTTGAATGCCCTTCATAGCTTGCACCTAAAAACAACTAGACATATCTTTAAATATTTCAAGAGTATGCAAGACTACAAAATTTTCTATCAAGAGTGGGACTTAAACACCTTATTCAGCTTCACTAATATGGATTGGGTAGGAGATTCTAATGAACATAAATCAACATCAAGCTACATGTTTAAGTTGGGATTGAGACCCATCATTTGGTGTTCTCAGAAACAATCAAATGTAGCTTTTTCCTTTACCAAGGTTGAATATTGTGCAATAACCGAGGGCGCCAAAGAGGCAACATGGTTGTAGACTTTCTTATAGGAAATTGGAGCAATTAAGGAATGTGTTACAATTTGTTGACAATCAAAGTTATATGAAGATTGTTAAAAATCTTGTCTTTCATGTTAGAAGCAATCATATTGAAGCTCGCTACCATTTCATTCGTGAGAAGGTGATTTCATGACATATAAAACTTGTCCATGTTCCAGCTTCAGATAGATAAACCTCAGACTTGGTTCATGAAAATTGTGCTGTTTGTAGATTGTGTGTGGGTGAATACCAGGTAGTGAGTTTTCGCCATTTTGCTAAAAATACTTTCAAAATAGAGTATTCGGTCACAAATTCCATGTTTTTGAAAAAAATCACCACTTTTTAAAAATCACCATAATTGCCTACAATTTGAAAAGGTACTCCAGATTTCATATTTTCACATTTTGAATATCCCCAAATTTGGCCCAATATATTTATGAACTATGGAGCAACATGACAAAATTGAAAGAGAAAACCATTGGTGAATATTGTCTATCTTTGAAGGAAGGTTGTTTGTTTGTTTTGTTTTGCATGTTGAGATTCCCAAACCATGGCATGTCGTGCTCTTGATATCTTTGAAAACCCATTCATGAGTAGGGGTACATCAAGTTGGTTACGTAATGTTTTGACCTATGGTGGAGAAGATATTGAATATTGAACAATTTTTTCATTGAAAATTTATTTAAATCAAAACCAAAAATTATAGTGAAATTTGGGCAGGCTTTTGGTATTGTTAGAAAGCTCTCAGTGAGTAGGATTTAATGAAGGTCAATTGAAAAAAATTAGACCTAAGATGTAGGAGATATTTTGAATAGTTTTTGTCATTGAAAATTCAATTAAATTTCAAAAAATGATTCTGGAAATGAAAAATTAGTTAGCTAACAAGTTCACACTTGGCCCAACAGCACAACCCACACTATTCCCTTCAGAGACTGAAATGCCATTTTTTTTCCCCTTTTCCTCCGTCCCCCCCGGCCCCCCTTTTTTGGGGCGATTCCATAGCAACTGTAAAAAAACTAGGAGGTTGAGAAATTACTAATAATTTGTTGTTTTGTTTGTGGCCACAATTGGTTTGAATTGTTGCATTAAGATCATCATCCACTGCTCGTTCAGTAAGTAGAGAATGTTAACAGGCTTGAGCAGTCTTGTTTTGCAGCAATTGTCCATTCTCTAGCATTAAAGGGGAGCTCAAGCAAACAGATCTGTGGGTCGCCCAGTACGAAATCCATGTCTCGGTGTTTTTGTTTTGGTTTGATCCCAAGCTTGCCCGTGTAGTTTTGCAGCAATTGTTCGTTTTCCTAGTCAGGAGGAGCTGAAAGCGAACAGAAACGTGTTGTTTTTCCTGGAGGCAGCAGCAGGAGTAGCAATGATTCAGAGGTGCACTTGTTTGGGTGGGAAGTGGATTTTTCGAGCTGGTGTATAAACCCTTGAGCTTGGGTTTTGCAAGGCCAAGCGAGAGGGGGCGGGGAGGGGACAACAATATGGCTGTTTTGCAGCGGGTGGCAAGAAATTGTAATTGTCACAAGCTTAGTAATTATGGTGGTTTCTTCGACATGCAGACCAATACAGGCATGCACAAGCCCAAGATCCCAGCGTTTTCACCTCAGTGTCAACACAAGTATGGTACCATGGTTGCCTGTTGGCCGGTAGAAAACCTTGAAGCCAGAGTAAGTAATACGCCTGATTAGCTCTGATGAGACACCAACTTTGTGATCAAAATGTGTGCAAATTTGCAACTTTAGGGTGAGAGCAAAAGAGAACAAGAAGAATAGGAACAACCGCATGAAGCTGGCCAGGTCCATGACCACAAGAAACTCAATTTCCCAGGCATGTGTTTCTTGTGCAAAATCTGCGATGGACTGACTTTCTTGTCTTTATGCCAGCATGGTGTCATAGCAGGTGAAATGGAAAAGAGCAAGCTTTCAGGGGCTCGCAATGTTGGGTTTCATCCATCTAATAAGTACCGTATCTCTGCTTCTTCTTCTTCTTCTTCTTCTTCTTCTTCATTGAGAACACTTGTACGAGCTATGACTGGGGGATCAAGTTCTACATGGAATCCTGCAGCACCAACTGCCAGTGATCATGTCTTGAATTGTGTTACCTGCTTTTTGCTGAAAAAGTGGGGAGAATTATTTGGTCCAATTGGTTCAATTCTTGAGGCAGAGTTTGACTTTCTTGATTGGCTACCAGAAAAGCTCCATGCCCACCTTCATAACAGTGAAGGCATTGTAAGTTCAGTATACCCATTCTAGTGTTGACTCTACATCACTTTTATGATTGATTTCAATCTAAAATAAGTTATAAGATGTACTGTAATTTGTTGTCAACATTCGTATTACTGGATTTCTTAAGGGGGCAACAATGGCAAACCAGGCAATTTTGATGGTGCGGGAATCTTTGGTGCTTGGTATCCTAGGTTTTCTATATGCTGAGGTTGATCATTTCTGTCGATGGTTACACAGGTACATGTCCTTTTCCTCATTTGCATGTTGCCAGGTACCTATTAGGGCTAGGATCCTTAAGTCAACTGTTTCTCCTGCCACAATTTGGTTGTAACTCTCAGTTTCAGGGTTAGTCACATGTTGTAAGAAGCCAGGACTACATTTAGATTCCTCCCTGCAGTTCTGATTTCTTTTCACTGGAATGGTAACATGCATAGCTCATGTAAAGGTCTCTTTTAAGTGGTTTTATTCACTTATAAATTAGTTATAGAGAAAGGTCACATTTCTCTTGTTATGACTTTTTATATCCAGTTATGCACCTGGTGTAATCTAGCAGAATGACTAGCTCCAAACCTTGTGTGCATATGTGTGAGATGCTTGAATTTCAAACGGATACAGGGAGATCTTGATTCTCAGAGGTTATTGATTGCTGGGCATGGTGTCTATTATTTGTGAGCATTATCTTGTTGGTGGAATGATAACCTTCTTTTCTGGAGCCAGGCTTTACACAACTACTTCAAAAGCAGACTCATTAGATTATGAAGATGAATTTCAGCAATCTGTTTTCCACCTTGCAATAGCTCCTCTCCGTCTACTCATTTTAGTCTGGGCATCCACACGCTTGTGAGTAAGACTTCAACTGAAATCCTAAATTTCATTTTGTCAGCTGTGGTAATCCAAATGTCTCTGTATTTTGTGAAATGTGTGTGTGGCTTGCAAACTTTCTGAAAGATATATTACAATATCAGTTTTATTTTCTACTTATCTGTGTACAAAGGCCTGGAACAGTATTAACAGAGGTTTTTGGGTTTAGGGTTGAGGACATGGCTACAGCTGTCTCAGCCCTATACCTCTTTGCACTGATTAGTAGATTCCTGACCCTGTAGCTCCAAGATCATGCTTTCCACTTGTTGTTTTGTCACATATTCCATTTCGCAATCTCCACTTCCATTGAAACCATGCTTCACGATCACCTTCTTCACTGCTGCATTCGTGTCCTGACCTAAGCATGCTTTAATGGCTGTCACCACACCAGTGGTCAAACCAGTGTTGCAATTTGCTACCAGGTCTCTCAGACGCTTTAGTAACTGGATAGGATGGCTACCATTGAATGGAAGTAAATTCCATCCCTGATGGCTTGTGACAGGGTGAGAGTGGTTGCACCATTTTTTCAAATGCAACAGCTTGTAGGGATGGGGATGGTTGCAAAGGCACGAAAGCTTGGACTAGTTACTACAGTGACTTGGTTTTTCTTACGCTGGAAGGACATATACATTCAGAAACTGATATCACATCATAAAACAGACAAAGTATGCACATTTCTTCCCACCTCATGTTAAGTGATGATTGATTAATGCTAGAGAGTACCTCTAAAGACTGTCAACATCATGCAGCAGCTCCATGTTGTCTTTTTCCTTGGTGTAATGTTATTGCGGCACAGCATGGCTTAGGCTATTTCAATGTCATTCTTCTAAAATGTTAGACATGTGGGTCTCTTACTTTTGATATTCAACTCCACCTTGTAGACCCAAATTTGAGAACTGAAGTTGCTTTGTGAAGCATGCCCCAAAAAAAGCAGCATGTCAATTTTCAAATTTGCATGAGTGGTGGCTTTGACCTCTCCCAAAGCATGATAGTACCTACACTTGATGCATTTTGGTCTATCTTTATTCTTTAGCCTCTTTTGCAGCAGTATATATTTGTTTGCTGATGGGAACTGGTTTGGTGATCTTTGTGCAGCCACGGATACTAGTAGTCAGCAAGCTGGTGTCACTCACAATATACTTTCTTGCAGCCACAATCCTTGCAGACCTCTTGAACTTCCCTCTTGGTTCCCTTCTTGCATTTGGTGGTGTATCAGGTATGGATGCCCATGCACAAATATCCTACGGTTAATAATGCAAGGACATTTGTTTACTTGAGGAAAGAGTCTTATCACTGATTATGGTTTACCTGGCACAAGTGTCCTGTATCTACCAATTGTGGGATTTCTACAATGACAAGGATGTGTTACAGGGGTGACAACACAGTTGCATCATGGAACCAGGACATGACAGATCCTGGAACAAAATTGCAATTTGAAAATTCATCACCTAAAGGAATCAATACAGTGTAAAAGCCTTTACAGTCAAGGAATTAGACAATGCCCTTATGAAGTTGCTAAAATTGTTAAGCTAGGGTGACAGTGTCCAGCTAATGCTGAATACTTTCTTCTGGTTTTTTTTGACATTGCATGCACACATTCCAGCTGTTATTTAGACACAGAGGCTTTCCTCAGTTCTGAAAGCATGGTTGTTGCCTATGACCTATGTTACCCACTTGAATGATGATTTTAAGAGAAGACCACAGTGGCTAGATCCATCTGGCACACTTGAAAGTCTCTGGCTGGCACCCAGTGGACATTCAGTTGGGGTCAACTCAGGTGAACTGGATTGTGTCAAATTCTTGACAGAGTTGAAAACTCTAATCTGGTGTTGTCATGTGTCTGTGGAGTGGAAAAATGATGCTTGCACTGTTGGGCAACAGGTATAGCAATGGGTTTAGCAGCAAAAGAAGTGGTTAGCAACTTCTTTGGGGGTGCAGTGCTTCTCATAACACGACCTTTTGTAATTGGTGACAGAATTAAGGTGCGAAATAATTGTCATCCTGTTGTCCCATTTTATCTTGTAAGATAGGGATCTCCTGCAAAATTGGCAGGGGTTTACACTGGGTGTCAAAGCAGAGTGTATCTGCTGGAGTTTAACACTCTCTGAAAGATGACACATGCTGAGCTAGAGCACATTAACAGATCCTGTAGTCCAGATTCTGGATTCACAGAATTTTATGAGAAAATAAATAACTGAAACAATTTGAAATCAAATTGCAAAGGTCATATCAAGATTCTTGCATTGAAATTGCCTTTGCCTGATTCAGAGCTAGTAAGCTGCTACTTAACTGACCTGAGTGGGAACTGGGATGCTTACTTGATGAGCAGGGGAGAATCTGTGATGTCAGGTACTAAGAGAGAAGCTGTTTGGTGGGTTCAGGCAGGGTCTTTTGCTGGGCTAGTGCAGGACATTGGTTATTTGCAAACAAAAATTCTAGGATTTGATGGTGTCCCTATTCTTGTTCCCAACCAGGCTTTTATCAACCAGGTCTGGCTTGTGTGCAATGCCCATGCTTTAACCATTTGGCAGGGTGTTTAGTTTGTTATGAATGTAGTGTGTTCTGCTTGAGAGAGGTCAAATGCAGAAGTCCATGGAATGGTGATCAAGAAGTTCTGAAGACATTTTCCTTTACATAGTATATAGATCACAATCTGTGGCAACTGAAGGATTTCATTCAACAAGTGACCAAGTCTTCTAACTGCTGATCTTGGCACTGAGAAAAAGTTGTTGTCTTGTATTAGAGTTCTTACACATTTTGAGTCATTGCCTTTCGCTTATCAAAGTAAGAGATTTGTTGGTAAATTTGTTGGTGGAAATTAGCTGATTTCTTAGTTTAATTTGTGAAACTTGGAGAATGTGTGTGTGTTCAGTGAAACTGAAGTGTGCATGAATGACCTGCAGGTGATAAACAATATGTCACGAGCAACCTCAAAGTCGTTGGAAGCAGAGTTCCTACTGCAAAATCAGAATATTTTCATGGTGGAAAAAATCACTGAAAGAGTGACACAGTATTTGTATATGAACTCTCATGTGGATTCAAAGAGAACCAGACCTCTATGCTATCTCAAGGATATCAGTCAAGCGGGGCCTAAAATTGCCATCATGTGTAACATCAACCTTTTGGTAAGTTACGCCTTCACTCAATTGTTGAATACCATCAACCAAAAAGAGCCTAACAGTATCCTGTATTGGCCTTGCCACACCCACAAATGGACTATGTGTTTCAATGTACTTCCACCAGCATTTCAGAAGGCCAAAGCATCTCCAGTGCATGAACAATGTAATGCTAAGTAGGATGGGAATTCTTTGTGTTTAAAACCATACTGATCTGTGGTGATGGTGTTATGCAGGCTGGAGGCAATTATAACCTAATCAAGCAAGAAATTCTCTTGGAAACTGCACGTATTATAGTAGAGATCTTGGGAAAGGATGCTCCCTTCTTGAGAAATAATGTAACAAATCTTTTGTGGGAACTCAGAATGCTTCTTCTAAATGCAGATAGTGAAGGCATTTAGCCTTCAAAAAGACCTGATGTTTCCTAGCAATTGTCAGTATATAATGCTAGGTATAGTCTATCACATATGCAACCTCTGGAAAGTGAGTTTCATAGTGCAAACAATGGAAGTGTCACAGGAAAAAAAAAGTAGCATTCCTTGCCGGTGTTTCTGCAGATGTACAGCAGCAACAAGTATGCCATTCTCGTTAAGGAGACTTTGCATTTTCAGAGAGGTGGGTCATGCCATGATTCTACTCATACCATTTTGCATACTCCTGCATTATTTCTTTATGACCTGGACCAAGTTCAACTGGAAAAATCTTACTTTTCTTGAAAGACTGTATAGGTTATGTGGTAAAGGTCAGTGCCACTTGGACCTCTTGATCTGTTGAAAACTTTCCAATAACCAAATTGCTGTGAAGAAGTTTTCTATTGAACCGAATTCTACAACATGGCACACTTATGAGCTTCAAGCCCTCAGAGTTCATACTACTATGCCAAGATGTTGAGAGATGCATAAAATTATAGTCCCTACAAACATTGGTTGATGATTTCACATGTATAGCACTTCATGATACAAATTTAGAAGTAGGTTGAGTTCCCTACTTGCTCTAGTATCCTCTTGGTAGCAATGATAACATTCCTAGAATCATCCTAGTACAGTGAGTGGGAATGTTATGTTGTTTATGGACATCCTGCATTGTTGGAAGTTTATCTTTGACAGAAGTGACTCATAACCTAAGAAAAGTTTACTTTGCATCATCTCAGGGCTTGTTGTACTCTTTTCACAGAGCAATGCAGCCTGCATTCAACAAGTCTCTTTTGGGGTTCTCCTCAGCTAATTCAGGACATGAAAACCTGAGTTCATCCCTTGCCTCATCAACATAGTGCTTTGGCATCTTATCGACTTCTTCTGTGGTTGTTTGAGACTCATATAATATGGTGGAAAGACTTGCTTGTTGATGAAAATGTCGAATCTATGAGGGTATCATTCAACACATTACCATATGCTGGTGTTGCTGTATACACACACACAAGCAATGTTAGGGTTCTACAGGGATTCTACGAGGTAGTGTATGAAAGTACTTCTTAAAGAAATTTCAGTCATGTGCAAAGAGTGGATGGATCATGTTGTTGGAGTGATCTTTGATCTTTGTCTTCTTTTGCTCCTGCTGGAAATGAGCAATGGGCTTCCAAACACTCCTAACATCCAAGCTTGGATGGTATGCCAACAGGGGAGGATTGTGCAACCTCAAACACTAGTAGACCCTGTCAAGCAGGCATAAATTGCAGATGCATTCTAGAGATCAACCCAGGCATCTCATCATCAAAGAGCTTTACGAGAGAGTTACTTTGAGTTTTGGGGTGCATAAAACATACTTGTCTTCAACTTTTTGTGTTGTCTTTACATGGTCAGTGTTCAATTCCATATTTGCATATGTTAGTTTGGTTCTTCAGAGGTGACAATCCAGTTTCAATAGTAGTAACATGATTACAATAGAGTGTGGTCAATAAATGCCTAATTTTGGAGTGTAGTCACTTTATAAGATGAAGGTGCCAAGTGAGTCTCTTTGATTTCTTTCAGGTTAGTGTTGCCATCTTTGCTGCCAATCCCAAGATCATGCTTTCAAGTATTTTAAGACTTCTTGCCCTCATACTTCATGAAGTTTTGTTTGAAGTCTTCATCAATTGGCTCTCTGACACACAAAATTGGCAGCACTATGCAATGATGGCCTAGATAACAAATGAACTTCAAGATGGTTTCACAAAGCTAAAAGGTGATTTAGAAGTACTATGTGCACAAGAATTGAAACACAAGGATTTTGGGAACTTCAAACCTCAAACCATAATCACCTTTAAATTCCACAAAGTTTAAAAATGATTTGCTTGCCAAATTTGACGGTAACTCTTGGCTTTTGTTGCAGCTCCTTCATTATTTAAGATAAATTCACCTACACTTGTTTGTTTGGTGTTCAATTTCACAAAAGAATTGCAAACTTCCCTCTTGCAATCCCTCACCAAATGAGTTATCTAAGAATGGAATTGTGTTCATGGCAGACAAAACATGGTACACCACATTCACAAAAACAATGAAGGCAATTTGGGCCAACATGATGAGAAATGAAGTTGGAAGTTGGGGAAGGAGAGCAGTCATATCTTTTTCAATTTTCTGATGTTGCATGGGTTGGCTAGCATCCGAAGAGGGATTTAGCATTATGAAAAAAATAGTGAAAAAAAAGGTTGACTACCAAACTAAAATCAAAGTCAAAAGATTTACAAAAAAAAAATTTCAAAAATTGGCACTGTGTCACCTATCATGTCAGAAGAGTCTTGATAAAGAGTTAACATTCGTCCATTGAAGCCATTTTAGATTTTTGGAGTGGTGACTATGAACCATTCCAAGGTTGTTCAAATGCCATTTGGGCAATGGTAGACTGATTTTGAAGTATGCCAAATGATATTGAGTTAGTTTCTTTCTAGGAGAATAACGAACAAAAATGAATGATCTAAATGTTTTGCATATGTTAATGTATTTAGTGTAATATTTGTGATTTTACTTGATTCTCTAGCATATTGAGACATATTATAATTAATTCTAAAACAAACTCTAAATTTTTCTAATGCAATTTTTACTGTTTGGGCATACATTGTTGACCCATTGGATTATTTCCAGTTTTGGCAGTTGTTTGTTTTTATGAAGAAGCTCTGATTCTGGTTCTAAAAAATAAATTAAAACTATTTTGGTCCTGGATCTGGTTCCACACATAAATGGAATTGGGAATCCACTTTGGAGTCTGCTTCTTCAACAAAATTATATTAGAATTTCAGTTTTAGTTTCGAAATTCAGACCCAGTTCTAGTCCTGTTCTTATTAACTCACAATTGGAACTATCAGTTAATCACCTACATTGAACCAAGAACCCAGTTCTAGGTTTTGGTTTCTGTTCCAGTTCCAAGCTTTAGACTTGGCTTTGGTTCTTACCCACCAAAGTGGGGACCCGCCGAACATTGTTTATTTCCCAAACCAACCATGACTTTTTAAAAATGTTCAGTATTCAAAAATCAAAATTTTCGAGTCCTTTTGAAATTGGGACCAGACTTCCCATTCTCTTCATTTCAATTGTTGACAACCCTGACACATAATATCAACATAGGTGGTCTTAGCTTTGGTGCATTGCTCGGCTACTTTATGAGGGTATGATCATAAAAACGCAGTCACTAAAGTATGAGCAAAACCCCCTTTCAACCCAAATGACTTATAAAATGGGGGTAAGGCAACCATATTCCCACCAATTCTCTATACCCATTGTTTGCCTCTTAAGAAATTTGTTGGTTCATTTCAAATTTTCCACATCAAAAAACTGAAAAGCTGTAAATTGTTGCTAAAAATTGGAAAGTTTCACAATCTGTAAAAATGCATATTTGTGTCAAAATTTTCTCTTTTTCGAGCTAAGGTGTGTTTAAGTGCAGATATGAATTATCATAATGAGATGGATGCTTGAAAGTCCTAAGTCCCTTTTATGATCATGTTCATCACCTTTCACATGGCCAGGAGATGAAATGTTTGGGAAATCACATCATGTACCTTCATTTACACTACTGGCCACCTGTAGAGTTGCCCAAACTATATTCAACTTCCAACAAGATCACCCCTCCCAATACTGTTCCCATCCAAGTGGGCTTAACTTTAAAGTTATTATGGAACATTACTAAATTAACTATAATTTCATTTCCAGAGAAGAAAATCATCCTAAATTCAATAACTTTTGTTTTGTTGGTCACAAAAATTGTAAAATGACAAATCACCGCACCAAAGACCACCTCATCAAGGGCTTTTAGGTGGTATGTACATACATGCATATGCCTATCTTAAAATAAATTTTTTTGTCGAAACCATTCACAAGTTCAAAATTACTCGCAGAATTAGAGGATGAAATTACCAATCAAACACATTTGAATTAAAGGGGAGAAACAGAAACGATTGTATTTTGCTCACGGTTGTCTCAAATGTCTTTTTTTACAAAATTTGTAACATCCAAGATGATAAATGTGGTATGTGTAAGGAAATTGTGTGATAGATATTCAAAAAAAATATGGTCACACAAACACAACTTAGATTTTTTTTATGTTCAAAATGATTTAATAAATCAAACTTTAGTAAATGGAATAAGTGGAGACACAAGACAAAGGTGCAGGATTTATCCACATAAGTGAATTGTATTGCATTTATGGAAAGAAAATTCATAAAAACCCAAAGTACACTCACACTTCAACCAAAACAATATGCACATTAATTAACATCATAATAATAGATAATGCAAAGTTATTATTATGGAGTTTAATGATTTTTTTCTTCACCAAAAGACACCTTTAGCTTCCCAAAGGTCACACGACCTTATTTAGACTTGTTATTCTTCCACTTGCACCACTTGCATCATATTTGCTTATTTTATCACTTTTATTGAATTAGCCAACCCCCATTGCAATTTCATAATTCAATTAAATAATGTTACAAAACAATAAGTATCCTTCATGTATCACAAGAATTTGTTCATTAAATACAATATTTGGCATATGATCAAAGCTTGACATCATGCAATATCACAACCCCTTTTTCCCTAAATCATTTAGTGCGACATTTGAAGAATAGAATTTTGTAAAAAAAATCGACTTCATTAAGTAATGTTAATGTAAACATAAAAAACATTGATATGTCAAGAATTCCATGATGTTCAAAAGAATAAAAAATAATTTTTGGAGGGATTGAATAAGTGCCGAAAGGTTTTATTGTGGCAGAACTTTGAAGCCCATTCATAAACATAAAATGAATCATTTTGAGGGAAAAAAAAAACTTTTATTTTGATTTGAGACTCGTTAAGTTTATAAGATCATCAGCTAATGTTGAAATAAATCAAAACTACATCCAAAAGGATTATACAAAAAAAGTTTGGGACAAAAATATGTAAAGGTCTTGAAGCAAGCGGGTTTTTTTCTTCAATTGGTAGAAGAAAGTGAATGATTTTCAATAGTTGCAAGCCATGGAAATGTTGAGCAATGACAATTGAATTAATGACTTTTCATTTCAATGTTGACAAGAAAACAAGTTTCAAATATTAACTTTGTAATGAGATAATTGAGAAATGACGATTTCAAATATCATGCATGAACAAAAGCCAACAATCTTTTCAATGGGTTTCAAATAATCTTTGAAACATTAAACATCTAATTAGTGATTTTGAACACAACTACATGTAATGATTGGAAAATTGGAACTTCTTCAAACATAAATTTGAATTTAACACCTATTGTATATAAACTTTGATCAACCATGTCAAGTACACCAACAAAGAAAGTGGTTGTTGGAGGATCAACAAGTTCTTCTGGGGCTACAACTCCAGGGAAAAATAAAGGCAAGGAAGTTTCTTCTAGCCAAGAAATAAAGACGGTGGTGAAGGAGAACCTAAGAGAAGTGTTGGGCAAGCTTGGCAACATCACAGATGTAATAATCAAGAAAAATATGGAATTGAAGGGAGAAAGTGAATCCACATCACCCATTAAAGAAACGTTGGAAAAGGCAAGTGAGATGATGAAAAAGCTAGAAAATGAACCACCCAAAAAATAAGGTAATAACTAGTCACAATCATCTACATAATATGAAACTTGAATAATATCATGAAGATTTGTAAATTGGTGAAATCCAACATGCAATTCTTGTCATGCAACAAATGAACTAAATTTGAGAAATTGAACATGTGAGTACGATTGGGTTACTTCCAATATCTATGAAAGTCTTCCTTGATGATAACGTTTGTGGAGCATGATAGTCATAAACATTCACTTGGATATGAAAATCATATGGTTGTTCAACACAAAGTTAACACATTCAATATGATGTTTTAAGAAAAAGATTTTCTTTTATGCAAAAAATTATGAATGGCAATTGAATTTTTGTTTAATTTTTCAAGATAAAGTCATCAGAATATTGATGCACTTTGTGAAGAATTGATCTTTGTTGTAGTTGAAGTGTGGTCATAATTATTCATCATCTTGTTCATGTGAAATCATAGGTTGAATTTTATTTTTAGTTATAAAGATTTTTTTCATCCTTCAATTTTTTTGTTGCAATTGTTGTGACTCCATCCCCAATGGTTGAAATTTTGCCAAGGTCATCATTATGGGCAATGAAATAGTTGGTGCATGATACTTTTTCCTTTAATGAACTTGCCCATTGAATTATTTGCTTTGTTTGAAAAAAATATATTGTGATGAAACATCACATGTTGGGAATTTCCGTTTTCCTTATTTTGTAGAAGATAAAGATTAATAAACGACCTTTTCCATACACATGGCAACATAATTTATTTTATATAAATATCCGTAGATATAAAATTTACATTAATATTAACATGAAAATTGGGTACAATACCAAAATTTATACTTTTGAAACTTTTTTTTTTGGATGACCATGTCTTTTTTATTACATCATGGTTGGCACGTGCATTGTTTCAAAAATATTGTTCTTGAATTTTTCTAAATATACTACACTAAGTTTTGAATATTTAAAACTTTTATTATGAAATTTGAAAGACATTAAATTAAATATTTCATGAGGAATCACCCCAAAAATGACATTAAATTGCATTTCAATCATGTCAAAACCAACATTGGATCATGAGTATTAACATTTTTCAAAAACTGACTATTCTAGGTTCTTTCACTTTATTTTATCAGAAAATTGGGATAGTTTTATTTTAAAATATCTCCTCTTTTAAATACCCTTCCATGTTGTTACTTCATTCATATTGGTCAATTATATTTAGAGTTTCTTTTAATTCACTTAAAATTATAATTACTTTATTATAATCGTTTCCAAATACTTTTGGTAAACTTTCCAACACAAAAACCAAATGTTTCATTACATATTTTAAAATATAGTAAAAGAACATTAAAATAAACTTCAAAAAAATTTGAATGGTGAAGGCAAGAATCATTACATAAAATGTGTATTGAATAAGTTTCTTTCAATTCATCTTGCTCAAATGATCCTTCCAACCCCTTTAATTTTTCCTTTGACCCTACATCAAATTCTATCAATTTTACCAAATAAAAAAAAATGTTACAACCCAACTCAACATCATTGGGCCAATTTTTATTCACAAAAACTAATTTCTCAAAGTTATTTGATTGCAAGCTGCCTATCTTTAAATTAGTTAGTATGTTAACAAGGGAAAATATTCTTCCAATTTCAATTTGAAATCCAACAATTTTCAATATTTGTCAAACTTAAAAGCCAACATTGTGAACACAAATTAAAGTTTTTTCTACCACTTCAAAGGGCACTTCATGTTTTTCACATCTATGATAATATCTTTGGAATATTAACAATTCTCAATTGACAAGCTCCTTTGCAAGTTCACTAGTGTCCATCATCATCTCAAATTTATCCAAATTGCAATCTTCTTCATTTATGTTAGGAAATAAATTTTCACCTTTTGATAATGGATGCAAATGATGGTAAGACTTCAAAAGCATAGGAAACATGGATTTCCTATCATAGTTTTTTAAGTTATGGCCACCCTTTGTTCCTAATTAATAAAAGAAATATTAAACTTAGACTTTTGTATATGGGATCTAACATTAAAGATAACATATTGTGAGTTTCTCTCTCATCATATCTTGTTAAGAAGGAAAGGAAAGGAAAGAATCAATAAGGTTTCACATACTTGCTTCTTCATGTTCACCACAAGATTCTTCAACTCAATATTCACAATTGAATCATCTTTTATCAAGTTATCCAAAACGTGAAGATTGCTAAAATTATTCTTTTCGTTAAAGGTTCATGGTTATGATTGCATGCAAGGCACCATTTAACAACAAATGACCCCTTAGCTATTTTAAGACACAAGGAGTTACAAAAGGAGACAAACAATATATAATAATGTGTGATATATGCCATGTGATAGGAGGGGGTACATATATGGTTAGTGACCTTGACAACATTCTACATGTTATAACGAAGGACAATGGATTTTCAAAATTATATAACTTCTTAAAACACAATTATTTTGCTTACGAACCTATAACAATAGATCTTATAATCACAAGTTAAAATTATACAACAAAATATTTCCTTTAAAAAAAACCAAAATAAAATAATTGAAAATATTACATTGTTTAGATAATGCGTTCATTTTTTGTCCAAAGTGAAGGCTTGCATCATTGCAAGCTTTCATCCACTATCATCACCTTTCTTTTATTTTTTTGGCCATGTTATATAGTTATACAAATATGTTTGGGTAGATTTGATGAAAGTATATTTAAAACCTATGTAGAGTTTATAAGTTTTTTTTAGCAACTACATATTGATAGGCCCTAAAAATGTATATTCAAAACATCTCCACTAAAAAAAATTCCATTACACCCAAAGTATCATAATTGATTACAAACTTGAATGCAATTGCCATTGTATTCAACTTAAATCCTTCATTTTTTACATAATTAATATTTTTTTTTGTCAAATCATATTGCTCTAAAAGATCATGATTTTCTGCCATAGCTAAGCTTGAAGTTTCAAATGCCCTAAATAGGCCAATTGTGATATGTTTTTGCACCTAATCCACTCCCAAAAAAATCACAACCAATGCAAAAAATTGTATGCCCTTTTGGACACCTAGAAAACAAAGCTTGTAGTGGCAAAAACACAATCTACTATAATTGGTAGGACATATTTGTTTTATATTATCAACCAATTCAATACAATACTTTTTGACCAAAATTATTTTCAGAAGGGAACACAACACAAGGGCATAACCTCCTTATCAAATGTTTTAACTATATGTTTTCAACAAATTAAACATGCAAATTATTTTTTACAACAAGAATACCCAAGTTTTTTGTTGAAACAATTTTTGTTGCACATTGTCTTTTTTGAAAAGAACTAAGGCCCCAACAAAATTAAAGATGCCACTCAGACTTACCACATGTTTTTTTTTGGTAGGTTGGCTTTCTATTGGATTTTTCATTTTATTATTCACTTTGTCCTCAAATGTTTTCACAGTTAATCCATGATTTGCATTGAAATGTTTTTTCTAATGTAGTTATACCATTACTCTTGTAGTATGAAACCATACCTAACCTCAACCTTGTTCATTAATTGAAAATTTTAGTACCAACTATTTCAAACCTTATAACCTCATTTCCCCCATTGAAATTTCATTTTCATTCATGGAAATATCATCTACTTGACAATTGGTTCCACTTTTTACAAGGTCTATTACCATAATACAATTGAGAAAACGGAAAAAATCTGTTTTTTCCAATTGTCAAATTTTGTTATGTGTTTTAAGTATTCATTATTGTTGTTGTTGTTGTTATTTCAATCAATTTGAAAGATGTAAGCAAGGCAATCAATTACAAACATTTACAAATATGATGTATAATCATTCATTTTTAAAATGATACATAATGTAAAAAATATGTTGATGAAGATATATGCAAGTGCAAAAGTGATTCTTATATTTGCAAGTATATATTTGAATAATGTAATTGAAAATGCAAATCCTTTTCACTTCAAACCAAAAGTTTACATTTAACAATAGTTGATCGTACAAAAATCAAACACAACAAACACATAAACAAAACATGTAAATGAAGCAAAAAAAAAAAAAAGAAAAAAAAAAAAA
>Ga0209208_10000301_pt1 | contig 60557 bp, 45 predicted proteins | sample S1TSphfallax_3_FD_187694 | JGI IMG/M metagenome (GOLD analysis project Ga0209208, IMG submission 187694) | Host-associated microbial communities from peat moss isolated from Minnesota, USA - S1T2_Fd - Sphagnum fallax MG (SPAdes) (version 2) | ecosystem: Host-associated > Plants > Peat moss >... | reverse complement strand
GAATATTGTTCGAGATATTGTGCCACATTATGGAAAGTTGGAAGAGATCTTGGTGGTATCTTATGATGCACATTCAAAGTTTGAAGAGTATGTGTTTAAGTGCAAGTGGTTTAAAGTGAACCTTGCTGGTGCAAATTGCACTATAGTTCAGGATGAGTGCGGACACACACGGTTAAAGACATCTGCCACCAGTTATCAGCGATCTCATTGGCAAACTTCAGAGCCATTTACTTTTCCCAGTCATGTAGAACAATGCTTTTATCTTCCTTATCCCCCAAACCCAGAGGAGTGGTCACTTGTTGTCACATATGTGCCACGGTCCCGTTCTATTCTAGGTGAGAAACCAGAGGTTGTGTTTACAACCTCTGAGGTGGATGATGACCATGTATAATGTACTACTCATTAATTTTATGCAAATTGCCATTGAGGCTTGTGATTCTATATTACTGCACAATGTTCATTGTGTCATTTTCTGCCTATTCTGCTCCATTGTGTAATTTTATTTTCAAGAATAGGAGCACTGCTATGCGTACTTTATTGATATTTTCACTCAGTCTACCAAGGCAATATAGATTATAATAATGGTTAAGTGGATTTATAGCTTCCATTTGGTTTAAATTTTTTAAAAAATTTTTATGGCGTTTTGAGAATCAGATGACATTGCGAAACCCTTTTGCGAAACTTCCTTCTCCAGTAACCCTTTCACTACTTTGCGAGCTAACTCACATCGCACCTTGCGATACGTCCACCACCGGAAAGTTTTGTAAAAATTTGTGATGAGGTTTGCGATACATATTGAAACACAAACTGCGAGGTGCCACATACTACACGTTGCGATGTGTTGTGGATCTCAAAGTCTGTAGCGATACTTTGTGTATTGTAAAGGTTGCGATGTTTTGAGTATGATTCAACGTTGCGAAGGGTGGAATATCGCTACGGTGGATAGAGACTGAGCAGATCGCAAAGTTTTGTTTGTTGTGTATTTCGCAAAAGTTCTGCGATGATTAAAGGTTCATTCTAAATTTGCGATGAGTGGTGCGCCACAAGTTGCGATGCGTTTTGCATCGCAAATTTGGCAGATTTTTTTTCCTTCGTAAACCCTTCAGGTTATTTGTTTTTCTTTCGCAAAACCTTCAGATTTTTTGTTTGGCCCTTCGCAAAAGGCCACAATATGTAGTAGTGTTTGACGTAAACATCCATACTGATTACCATAGTTCAAGGATACATTTAATGGGCATCTGAAAGAAAAAGTGGAACCCCCATAATAACAAGCCATGAAGTGGAAGCAAGGGGCATGGAGACTGAACATTGGATTGGAGAAGGTGGATGACCAGGGTCTACTAATTACCCTTCCAAGGTCCATGGGGTGAAACATAGGTCCATTTTATATGACCTACCCTATTTCAAAGTACACAAATTATGTTAACTACCTTCCAAAAATTTAGAAGTTGTGAAATGTGGCAACAAAGTTGACAATAAATCTTAACTGAATTGAAGCATACATACAAGTTGGAACACACTCCTTTTTGTAACTAATGTTGTTATGTTTGTATTTTCATAGTTGCGATGTGGTCTTGCAAATATCACTATAGTTGCAATGAAGTTGTGTAGAGGAACCAAGGCCAACTTACTTAGCTAAATCAATTTGAGTTGATGGGATTATGGTAGGATTTGTTGATCATGAATTGCCTAGATGTTATGCATGCGGAAAAGAATGAAAATGTAATTTGGACCATTTGTGGTGAGAAGGACAACAAGGAGGTGAGGCAAGACTTAGAGGTGCAAAACCTACGCTCGCACCTATGGCTTACTCGCAACCCACAAAACCCATCATCATGGATGATGCCACATGCCAATTATGTGCTAAATGAAAGGGAGCTTTCAACTTTCCAAAGTTGGTTTGCATCCTTAAAGGTACCATTCAAGTATTCTGCCTTTTTGATTAAACATGTGTCAACCAAAAGGTGGGCTAGCATGAAAGTACGTGATTGGCATGTGTTCATGCAAACCTTACTCCTTTTATGCTTAAAAGAACATCCAAAAAGCCATCATGTGGTTAAATAGGCACTACTACAAAATGTGGGTGCATTTCACTAGTCCTCGTTCATCACACCAATGAGTTCACTACTTCCCCATTAGTCCCCATTCATTACAACCAATGAATTCACTCAAAATCTAGTGAAATCACTTGGATACAGGGACACCTTTTGTTGTAGTGAGGGTGTTCTGATGGATATGTGCAAAAAGGTGAAAGCATGATTGAGTGCATTAAAGTATTGTCCCAAATGACAATTTTCCATTATTTAACAAAGTAGTCCACACTAAGATGATATATGAATCTAATGGAATTTCAATGATAAAATCATAAAACACATGAAATCAACCTTTTAATTCTAGAAATGGTTTAGATTTGGATATCATCACATTGTACTTTGATTGTACTTTGGCCATAGCACCAAATGTTTCAACAAACAACTTAATGTAAGACATGGTGTTAGTGCCACCAAACTTTGATTTTTTTAATAAATGAAACATTTCCACAATTTAAGACATCCATATGTATCTAAACACATAAAAGTTGGGGTTTTCTAACATCATAGTAATTTGTGATAATTCATTAAAATAAAAATAAAATTAAAATTGTTCATTGAAATGAGTACATAAAAAAAATTATATTTTGAATTTAATGTTTGAAGATGAAATGTTCCTATAACTATCCTTGAGGGAAATATGTTATTAGATATTTGAAATTCAAATGCATTATTTGAAATGAATGTTTTCAATTTAGAAGCCTAAAGGACTATTTTTTTCAAAAACTTCATGTGTTTTAACACTTACACCAAATTAGTTCAAAATTGACATGCTTTAGGTCATGATCTTGAGAAATCATGTACAAAAAATTAGCTTTGGATTCATTGAAATTAGTTGCACAAGTACAATGGACAATCTAATAACTTGAAAAACTTATGAATAAACTTGGTTGAAAGATTCAAATTGAGTATGCATTAAGGTAAATCAATGGAAATTTCATTGGAAATCAATGTTAATATGGTATTAAATAAGGTTAAACCTTAGCACATGTTTTTAACATCTTAATCATTCAATTTGAAAGTAAAGTCACATTGGTGATGGCTCCTTTGTAGTATTGCAAGTATGTCCAAAAATTGTACACTTAATCATGCTTTCACCCAAAAGTCATAAACCTTAATGAAATTTTCATGTTTAAGGAGGATGTTGCATGTTGGAGATGGTGATGCGGCCATCTTTTTTTGACGTGATGACACATATTGTGATTCATCTTGTCAAAGAGTTTGATTTGTGTGGTCTCGTCCACATTTGATGGATGTATTACATCGAACATATGAACAATGTTTTAAAGGGTTATGTCTGTTGCATGAAGTAGCCTGAGGGACGCATGGCAAAAAGTTATGCTATGGAGGAATCAATAGGATTCCTCATTGAATATATGCAAGGCTTCATTTTGATGGGTCATCAAGTGTGGGATGTCGAAGAGGAGGGCATTACTAAAGAGGTGCTCAAGGGAGCAGGTATATCAATTGACTTGGGCTTGGCTATTTGGGACATTGCCCACCGTTATGTCCTCATTAACACAACTACAATGGTTGTATAGGTCAGGTGCTAAATCAACATTGGCTACTAGTATCAATAGAGTTGCATTGTAGTTCTAGACATGAACTAACATTAGGTTTTATCTCTGAAAATACTAATTTGCAACGCAAGTTGCACGTGAGGAAAATATAAAAACATAGTTGCATGTGTTAGTGCAAACCTAATTGCAAGGAAGTAACATAGGCATGTAGAGTTTGAAAATTTTCTATAGTTTAAAATTTACATTTGATCATGTGGATGGTCTTTAGTAAATACAAAACAAAAAAGAAGGAAGTGAAGGAAAGGAAGGTGGAGGGAGAAGCTAGTTTCCCTAATCTTACAGAATTGGTGTAAAGTGTTGTGAAGGAAAATCGACATAATGGGATGCCCATGGAAGACCTAGATGTAGAGGTTCTAAGTTGCCCTCCAAAGACGACCACATTGAAGTATCAATGGATGAGGCATACGGCAATCATTTTCAAGTGAGTGATTGTAATATGGAAAGCATGGTTAATTTTGATTATGGGGTGGCATCAATTTTTGGCCAACAACAAGTTCATGCAAGGGATGGTGATGCAATGATAAAATATGTTAGTGTTATCAAAAACATATTCAAACTAGATTATGGACCCATTTCAACTCCCATCATTCTCATGCAATGTGCATGCACTGCAACAAAAGGTTCCCTATACCCCAAGTGATTTCATTGGATGTTGAGTAAATTCACCGGTCATAGTGAATGGGACCTAGTGGGGAAGTAGTGAATTCACTAGCCTAATGAATGGGGACTATTGAATTACACCCACATTTTGTAGTAGTGATGGGGTTAAGAACGAAAATGATGTGAAGGGGAATCCACCTATAGACATGATAAGGTGGGGTTCTTAGTTTATAATTTCCAATATATGATGGTGGAGGATGAAAAACCATTTGTTTTTCTTGTCCAAGTTCAACAAGTGTTTTTCATGGATGAAGAACAAAATCCTTCGTGGAAGGTGGTGGTTCAAAAGGAATTTCGATCATCCCACATCATGACAAATACTTGTGTTACTTTGAGTGGCATTAATGATGGTTGTGCCACGGCTAAACACACCCATGATACACCCACCAATGCCACAAGATGCAACCTTTGTGGGCACCAAGGAGCTATTGACAAAGGAATTGGTTGTTATTAATTCTACCTTTGTTCATGTAGATTAGAAACATTATAAGTGTATAAGCTTGAAAACCTTAATGTACATCGAATATATATACTTTAATAAAGTTATGGATAATTGTAATCAAGTTTGATGCTTGCAAATTTACACTTTATATGAATAGGTAATACTTACTTAGTGGCCCTACAATGCTACATATGAAACACCTAATGGCGCTATTGTGACCAAGCAATGGCACAATTAGTGGACACTAGTGGTAAAATAGTGGCAACATAATAACCAACATCTTGTACCAATAGGCTTCAAAGTCAAAAACCAGTTGCAAGCTTCATACTTAATGGACAATGGGAATTTAGACACATGGTGTGATCGCATGTATTAATGTTATATGTTAGTTGCAAAGTAGTTGCTCACTATATAAATGCCTTCCAGCAGTCCTACCTTAGTTGTAGTATGCAACTATAATGCAATTCTTCAAAAAATCAAACATAGTTGCCTACATATGTATATACAGTGTGTATAAATAACCATATAAGTCACTCGTTCACATTGCAACTACCTAACACCTAGCCTATTTTCTAATGTGGAAATTTATTTTTTAATTCATTGTGTTTATAAAACATAGTTGTAGAGGAGTTTCATTATTGAGATAATAGTTACAATATAGTTGTTTTGTAGTGGTTTTTGAGTTCTAGTTGCAAGGTAGTGTGGTCTCTATGAACATAATTTTTCATAATGTTTTACATATTGCTATCAAATTATGAAATCTATAATGCAAAAAATCAAGTAACACTTAAACAACTTCTAGCATTTCCAAAACAACCAAAATACCAAGATGGGAAGCATCCTTTACAATCCCACTTTCCCTTATAACCACTACTACCACACATTTTTTTGTAGATGTAACAATATAAACACTTGTTAAAATGTAATGTTCACAATACATATTACATTCTATCCACCTACATAAGCACATGGTTTCAGTAGTCATTAACATGTGCTAAACCTTTTGTCATGGACACCACCATCACTTGTCATTTACATCATCACTTGCACCAATATAATTGCCTACATCATCATTTGCACCATCACTTACACCAACATAATTGCCTACATCATCACTTGCATCATCATTCACTAGTTATGAAGCTTTTCAAAAAGCTTCCTTGAACTAGGTCCTCAATGGGGTACAAATAGGGGTAGGACTTCCCATGCCTTTCAGTCTATTCAACATTAGTTTTTGGTACCTTTGTTTCCATATGTTATTAGAATAAAATTTTGATTGAATCATCTTCTAACATATACCATGTTTTTGCCTTATGTCTTTATGTTTCTAGTCTTGGATTTAGATTTAGGCTTGCATTTCTTGTGATTTTTTTCCTTGTTGCATCATTGGTTTAGTTCTTGTTCTTGTAGTTTTTCATGCTTGTGACACCTTTGATAAAAAATAAAGTTTCATAACCTAAATAACACCAAACCAAAAGCACATCTAGCTAATGGAAACTGCTAATACCAACACAAAAAACATTGTTCTACCATTGTAGTCTACTAAGTATGATTGTGTTGCTACAACTACAAACCCATTTCATAATTAATGTTTTTGTTATCAATTAGTTTTCATAAGACACCATCTTCTTGGTTCTTCCACTTTTGTGAAATGTTAAACACCAACAAACTATGTTGATGTTGATATAGTCCACCATTGATTACATATCCCAATTCAACAAACCAACATGTGTTTGCAAAATTTGACATATGTAACATTTTTAATATTGCATTATATATGCATGGACCATTATGATTTAAAAAATAATTAATGCCAAAATAGGCAAAATAAATAAACAAAAATTTAAAAATCAAATTTCATATTTGGCATGTAATTTGTTGTAGGTTTCATATATATTGTATAGGCATAGAAGATTATGATTTTTAGAAACAAGAATGCCAAAAGAAGAATTTTATTTTCAAAATGGCCAAAGGCCTTTTGCCCTTTTGCCCCCCTTTCCCCCCAACCTACATGCATGAAGTTTTTCTGATGATGGGTTTGAACCCACACCCTCTTTGGGGGGAAGAGGAATAAGTTAACCATGAAGCCACTTTATCACAAGTGTAACAATAATATCCACTTTGCCAACATTTGGGATCAATAAATTGAATTTGGATGAATTTGGATGAATTTATTTGATGAATGTAATGGATGATGAAAGATGAAATAATACCAAACTATGAACCTATGTTTATCTCATGGCTCATAGTTCATGGCTCATCACCTAGTTCCACTCATTTAAATGTTGTTCCACAAATCACGATTGACAAATGACAATAGGAAAAACCACATTGTACCATTGTAGCCATTTTAACATTTTTTTGTTTGGATACTTATGGTTTTCTTTTTAATAGTGATTAAAAAACAATATAATAGAAGAAAACCACAAATTAGGATGGAGACACCCATAACCAAATGGCCTTTTGGATCAACCAATGGCTTGTGTTCAAAGTGGGTCAACACCTTCCAACGTTCATAGTCAACTCTATGATCAAACACTTGGTGATAGAAAAGAAAACCCCACTAGTTTTGGATCAATTGTGTTGGGAAATGGAGGTGGGTTATATGCAACTTGAAAGAAAAAGGATTCCACTAGTTTTGTAGTAGGCGTGTTGGGAAACGGGGGTGGGTATACCTTTTCAAAAAGAAGGGACCCCACCAATATTGGAGTAATTGTGTTTGGACATGGGTGTGGGTTATATCCATCTTAAATATATTAATATATATATTGAAAAAACACCCCACCAATATTGGAGTAGTTGTGTTTCGAAATGGGTGTGGGGCTATACCCATCTTTGGAAAAAAAAAATCTCTTATATATAAAAAACACCCTTCTAGTATCGGAGGAGTAGTAGTGTTTGGAAATGGGTGCAAGTTATACCCATGTTGAAAAAAAAAACCTATTTTAAATAAAAATGCACCCACCCCATTACTATTGGAATAGTTGTGTATGGAAGTGGGTATGGGCTCTACCCATTTTGAAAGCCATTCTTTTTTTATGGGAAAAAAAGGATTGACACATGAAAAAGGGTATTGCTTACACATACAATTTTTCATATTAAAAGGTCATTGTTTGGTTGTGGGCAACTAAAGAACTCATAGAATGCACAAGAGATTTGGGAGAATGTCAACACATCTAGATGTGTGGGACTTTAAATGTTTGGTTACAAGAATGATCTTGGGTAGGCTTGCCAATTTGGGTTCCATTATAGGATAAAAATTATTTAGTGTTGTGGGTGATTTATGAACCTTGTGAGAATTGAAGATAAAAGTCACACGACTAGTATGGACTTGGGATACCTAAATTGTAATACAAGTTTAAAACAATAAAGGAAGAGAAAAAAAATCCTTATTTCTTATTTTTATTGTTAAAATGTGAGTATGACAATTTCAAATTTATAATAATTCATTCCATTCACATTTTGTAAGCTTTTATCTCTTTTCAAGTATGTTTAAGCTTCCATAATATGTCAAAGAAGAAATTTGAACATTCTTAGAGCTTTTAGTGCATGGTGTAAAAATGTTAATATCAAAAGTAAAAGAAAAAATAAATGTGAGGAGAACCAATCACATTGCACCTAATGCAAAATTATTAGGATAAAAAATAAAAGACAACAAAAAGGAATCATTCCAATAGGGAAAATACCAAAATTAGAAGAGATCATAGAAGTGAAACCAAAAGACCAAATTGATGAGTGCATTATTACCCTAAATAAACAATGAAAAATATACAAGTTCATTTACTATTGTTGGATAATTAAACACGTAGCAACTTTGCAAGCAACAAGTGCTAGAAAAGTGAGGTCTATAGGTTCTTGCAAATTCAAGTGAATTGCAACTTGAGATTCACACCAACAACCTACACAACAATCATAGATGAGAATTCAATGTGGGAAGACTTTGAAGAAATTTGGAATCTCATTTAAAAAACTTTCAAGGTCTAGAAACACATGTTGCTGAAATATTTTGAAGCCTTGATTGAGTTTTTATGGTATTGCTTTGATTTAAGGAAGAACAAGGGTATACCTTTGGTGGGGCGCAAATGTGAACCCCAATTTAATGGAAGTTAAGATTAGCAAAACCACAAATCAACCATGATATTCAACATGCCTTGGAGGAGGAGTTGTTTGTTGAACCAACCAACTAATAAAAACAATACACTAATGGCACGTCCACAAAACACAAGCCATAAATCATTGTGAGAAATAATGTCTTTTGCAACTTGTTCAATGCAACTAAAATGTGTTTAACACAACAAAAAATGTGTATGATGCAATTAATCATTAATTGCATTAGCTATTTTTCAATTGCATTAGACAAGTTGCAAGGGACACGATTTTTCATAATGAATCAACAAGGATAAAGATGATCACAACTAAAAATTAGAAAAACAAATGGACAACAAAAGGCCTTTAAAAAGTTGTAGGTGTAGTGAAAAAATGGGTCACATCATTGAAGAAGGCCAACCAATTTTGGAATATAATTTTCACATCTCTAATGAATTGCTTCAACAACAAGATTAGATTTTTAAAACATGGCCCACTAGGTGTGTTAATCCATATGATAAGGAAGTAATTCTCATAGATTGGATACTTGGTATGCAAGAATGTGGGTTGTTAATCACATTATAAGAATTTAAATTAAAAGTAACATAATTCATCCAAACCCACCCTACAACATTCAAAGATAGAATATTAATATTTGTGGTGATATTGGTGCAAACATAAATATCCAAGACTAACCACTATATTTTTAGGACTTGAAGTCTACGTAACACAAGGATGTAATTCATCTTATCAAAACCTAATTTTTTTCACTACTACAAAAAATGGGGTGCAATTTACTAACCTAAATCACTATGGGACTTTAAAGTGAAATAATTTCATTGCATTTTATTGATTTCACCCTGATGAAAGTTATTTCATTATAATATCATTATGTAGACATCATGTTTTAATACTAGTTAACATAATTCACTATCATAATTCACTATAATAAATAGGTTTATTTTTATGTTTTTAAAAATATTCTATCTATGTTACCTTATGATATACACTATATTATTTTAAGCTACTTTAGTTATTTTAACTTATATTTTATGTTATTATAAGTTATTATAATTTATTGTACCCTAAATTATTATACGTTATTTTACCTTAAGGTATATTAAATAGTTTTTTATAAGCTTTTAAGTTATTTTAAATTTAAATTATTCAATTAACTTCAGGCTATACCTTAGGTTATTTAATTCTAAATTAGTATATGTTATTTCAAATTATTAAGTTATTCAAAGTCATTCTACTTTATGTTATTACAAATTATTTTATTTTAAGTATAATAACTTAAAATAATCTAAAATAAAATATAATGACTTAAGGTAAAAATAACCTAGACTAAAAAATAATTACCTATGAAAAATAATTTTAAATATTGTACAATATAATAACTACCAATAGATTATGATATTATAACATATAATATCCAACAATAATTTATAATACAATAATCACCAATAATTGTAATATAACATATAATAACCAACAATAAATTATAATACAATAACAACTAATAACCATTAATAAAATAACCATCAATAACCACCAATAAAATAACCACCAATGGTTTACAATGGAATAACCACTAATAGCCATTAATAAAATAGCCATCAATGGCCATTAATATAATAACCACCAATAACCACTCATATAATAACATTAATAATCACCAATATCCATTAATATAATAATCATTAATAACCACCAATATCCATAATAAAATATCCATCAATAACCATTAATAAAACGATCATCAATAGCCATTAATAAAATATCCATCAATAGTTATTGATATAATAGCCACCAAGAACCACTAATATAATACCAATCAATAACCACCAATATCCACCAATAAAATAGTCACCGATAATCACCAATACTCACTAATAGCCACTAATATAATAACCATTAATAAACACCAATATCCATAATAAAATATCCATCAATAACCATTAATAGAATAACCATTAATAGAATAACTACTAATAGCCATCAATAGAATAACTATTAATAGCCACCAATAACCATTAATAGAATAATCACAAATAACCACCAATAGCCATTAATAAAATAGCTACCAATAGCCACCAATAGAATAACTACCAATGGCCATTAATAGAATAACCACCAAAAACTATTAATATAATAACCACTAATAAGCATTAATAGCCACCAATAGAATAGATACTCATAGCCCTAATAAAAAAACAACAAATAACCATATATTAGAATTGCTTAAGATTACCAAAAATCATCTAAGGTGAACAAATTTATAATGTGAAATAACTTATAATAACCTATAATTGTCAATAATAACATAAGGTGAAATAACCTTCAATAACCCAAAATAACATAGAATAACCAAAAAAACTTATAATAGCTAAAAATAGCCTAACATGAAATAAGTTAAAATAACCAAAAGTAACTTAGAATAACTAAAAGTAACCTAAGGTGAAATAGCCCAAAAAACCCCCAAAAATTGAATAACCATAATTAATCATAAATAATGTAGGGCAAAATAATTTAAATTAATGAAAAATATTCATATATTAATTGAAACTAATTTAACATAGGTTGTATTATTATATTAACAAAAAAATTATCCATTTTTTTTATTAAAAAATTCAAAAAAAGGTCATTGATATGTTATTGAATAATATATTCAACCTTTTTTTTTGTTCAAAATGATTAAAACTTTCAAAAGGAAATAAATGTAATTATGTACATTATTGATTTTTAAAAAACAAACTCGAATCATTTCATTTGAACATAATCTCAATAAGATATGAATTTTCAAAATCTACGTTTTTGTAATGTTTAAAATGAAGTATTTTATAAATAAAATGTAATGTTACATATTATCACAACAAGTGGGGTGGCTTGATGGTAAGGGTGTTTGCTTCCATTCCAAAGGTGAAGGGATCAAAACCTCATGAGTGGTGTTGTGTGTGGTCAACAATGGTATGTTGACCGAATATTGTTTTATCAAACTTGTATAATATGTGCCTAGGTTGATTACGTGCCCTATGTACCTAGGTTAGATAGTGACACGTGTCAATAAATAATAGGTTTGAAAATAATGAAATTATCAATAAGATTACATATTAAATAACTAAATTTTAATTGATTTTCATGTTGGTTAGTTAATTAAATAGTAAGTGAATGGTTTGGTAAATTTGTATTTCACTTTAAAATAACCTTGTTTCACTGGGTATTAGTGAAACAATTCATTGTCCGTAACAATTGGTCCCCATTCATTAAGGGGTTAAACAATTTCCTAAGTAAAAATGTCCAAATTCACTCAAAATCTAATGAAACCCATAATGAACTAGGACCCATTTTATATTAGTGCTTATACAATCAACATAATTGCCCTACATATTACATATGGAAATGGGATGAAATGGGCATCCAATATGGGCAGGAATGAAAAGTTCGAGTGTTGTCAAAAAAAGGTTCACAACAAGTGTACAACATCATTCCCAAGTTCAAGGAATGATGGTTGATAGTCAACTATGCCATATATGTTGTAAAAGGGTTTTTACTACAAAATTACATCTTTGGAGCAAAAAGAAATAAACTTGATTCAATTAGATATTGTAAACCAAAAACATGCATGGTAGGGATGTTATTTCATGAGTGTGTGAACATGATTGGTGAATAGGTGAACATGAATAAGTGAACATGATTTAATTTGGAATATTATGTTGACGTCAACAAAATATTTGGAAAATATTATATGAAACATGGGACATAATATTTGGTGATGTGGACGAATATTTTTTCATGTGTTCATGGATTAATGATATCTATGGATTAAAATGTGGATGAAAAATGAAAATGGATGAACTTTTTATGAACATTGGCAACAATTTTTTTTTTGAAAAAAATGAATAAAAATAACATGATGGAAAAAAATTATCTTGGTTTGTTTTGAAAATTTGGACACATGAAATTCTAAAGTCATATTTCATGTCATACTTTATATTAGCTTAATATGAAATATATTAAGCTCTATAACATTTAAACCATAGTGTTAAATTAAATCCAATTCAATGGTATATAAACATGTTGACCCACCAAAGAGGTATGTGCCAATCTAAATGCTACATGTTCACCACCAAAAGGCATGTGCCCATTAGGAATTAAAACAATATGAAGTAGCCCATGACATTTTACAATGTCTATACCATTTAAAGTTATGGACCATTATTACTACTTGTACAATCAAATTGCATTATTTCCCCCTCTATTATTAATTTGCATGATCTATACTTCAATTTGCATTTATTCCACCCTTACTACCTAATTGCATCCTTTTTACCTCTAAAATGTGTTTGTAATTCTTAAACTTCTATTTTACAATGGCAAGAAGAAAATTGACACCAATTGTCACACCAAACACCTTGGAATCTATGATTGAATGAATATATGTTAATCTCAAGCATATTAGATAGAATATGTGATATGATAAAAAAACAATTATTGGAATTTGAATATCTAAAAGATGACATTCGACTAGTCCTATTCTGGCATTTACTAGAAATCAAAACATGCGGAACATAATGGAAAAGGGCAGTTGACAAAACAAATAAATGGGCAGCATGGCGATGGGCGAATGTGAAAATAATTTTTTTAAAATCTTGTATTGCTCAAATAGAATGTAAACATTTCCAAGGAAGATATGGAAGACTACAATTGGGTGATGTTTACACATGCCATGGATTTCTTCAAAGAACATGCAAATTAGAAGAAGTTGATTCCAAAACATTTTTTCACAAGCTTATTGAACAATTTGTTGATAAAGGATTTGGTGGCCCTTTGTAGCTTTCTATCAACATAATTCATGAAACCCCAAACATAATTGTATGTAACTATAAACAAGCAAGCTTGGGTGCCACAAAATTTAAGAACAAAATGTTAAAACGTCTAATGAATTGTTGAAACCATGAAACATGTGCAATAGTAAAAAAAAAAAACGTGTCAACAAATGAAAGAATAACCAAAATCCCATTATTTGCATTAAATTGTGGTTTAGTACATGTGTTAACATGAATATTTGCTCAAAATATGTGATCTCAAAAGGAAATATTTAGTTATGAAAAATAAAATAAAATGAGGGTCGAATTTGAAGTTGCTTATTGAATAAATCCTAGTGACATTTGAAACAAATAATCGTTGAAAATATCATATCATAACAATAAATGATTATTGTAAGCAAATACATGATTTTGTGGTTGTTGAAACATAGGTAGTTGTTTTTCCATTTGGTGTCATTTTGGCATATGCTACTGTTTCAAACTCACGACTACCAACCAAATGATCCAATTAAAACCAATGGTTGCCATGCTAGATTTAAATGTGGAATTTGAATGGACAACTACAAGTAAGTCACCAATCCAACATGTTTCCAAATGTGCGTTATTTTGTGCATTCATGTTAGTTCAATCAAAGAAACCTAGGATAAAACTTTTTCATTTACATCATGTCGTAGTATCCATATCCACAACACTTTTGTTTAACACCATCAAAGTTGGATTTGTACCCATTTGTGGAAAAAAAAAGTTGAGGAGTGTAGATGAAGAGTTCCAAACAGAGGTTGGATACTAAGCATCTACTACCCACTTAAGGATTATAAGATATATGGGATAATTATCAAAATCTTTATTTTGGAATTTTTGAGTAGCTTGCCATAACCACCTAAAAATAATCCATGGCAAGCAGACCTAAGAAATCAAAATTTCAAAACACATTTTCATTGATAGTGCGATTACCTATTGGGTTTCCAAGCTCCCAAAAAACAATTGAATCTTTTTTAAAAATGGCCAAGAAATGATTCAAATGCAAAGGATTATCCATATGAAACACCAATATTTGTTTATGGCAAGGAAATGGACCAGCTAGTGGAGGCCAATATAATTAGTAGCTAAGTGGAAGAGGATTCAACATGCCCAAATGGTGGAATGACAAAGTTGAATGACGAAGAAAAAAATGATGCCAGAGACACCATGCCCAAAAGATGTCGTGACAATGAGGAAGAAGAAGGCACAAAACCGACTACATTAAAGACAAAAACAAACTAATGATGGAAACAACACACCCAGAGAAATTGGTTCTACTCAATATGTCTTACATAAAGACAAATGATATCATTGATATTCATAAAAAATAGTAGCATACCGCCTAGGATAGTTTATAATCCAAAACATGTAGTTGTCAAAAATTCCATTTGGATGTGAAGCTTTGTTGATTGGAGAGAACCATTTTAGAAGTTTCAAAGTCGGGTTTTATGAACATTAAATGTAGATAGAACTATTGAAAGCCAAGGCTTGAAACATCATAGAGTTGATATGTGTCAAAGTTAATTTTGGTGTATGTAAATTTTTTTTAGGGAAAACAATGGAAGTTTAAACTAACGATAAACTTTTAATAAGATATAATTAGTTGGCTACAAGCATGCAAAGTATAATAGGAAATCATTTGCTTATTAACACAATTTTTTCTAGAAGAGGACGATGTTTGGAGTTCTTTCATTGCATGTGAAAAACATTGTTCAATGATGGTGAGTGGAGAAAACAAGAATTTTCATGGAAGCCCAAGAGGTATGTGCAAGGCAAATATCTGCGAAATTACATGATATTCCTTCTCAATACAACCTCTTGGAATTGGGGCATGGAGCAAACCCTGAGATAACATTCCTTGTGGAATTCCACACCAATTGATATGGAATGGTTTAGAAAATATATAATCAAAAGGAAACATATATGCAAATGTATTCTTATGATGGCATTATTTAAAACACAACAAACTATGATATAATATCATAATTGTTGCAAGGAGGACTAGGCATGTTAGTAATATGGTTTAATATTCAATAATTAGATTTGAGATCTATCCTCATGTATTGGAATTTCACATAGGAACATGGAAGTCTGCATTACATGGTATCTTGTAAAATATGGAATGCATCACTAAGGCCTGCTTTACACTAGGAGTCATGGCCATGTTCAACCCAAATCCAATATTCCTATTGGTGCAAAAATTGAAATCAACCCAAGGGCTTTACACAAGGAGTCAAGGCTAAAAGAAAAAAAATCAATTTGCTGCAAGCTACTAATAAATGCAAAACTTTATGTATTGGTCCCAAGGCTAATAAAAGGATACCATCAAACTTGGGAACCCAATTTGTAACCTTTGAAGCCAATATTGTTGCATTTATTAATGCCTTGACATAAATGTTCTAGCATTTATTAATAAATTTGGGCCAAATTACAATCCAAAAAAGCAAAAAGTTGGCCCTATGTTTTTCTATCCTTTATTCCTAGTGTAAAGTGGGCCTAAAAAACATTAACTAACTTGCTTGGACACTTGAATTATTCTCCATCCTCTACTTTTGACATTGAAAGCATGGGAAAAACGGGTGATAAAAATCAATACACAAGATGATACACTTTGGTCGTTATGTAGTAGGGTGTTTTTGAATCAAAATTTGAAAAACAATGTAAGGCAAATTTTGCTTTCCTAAATTGATTAAGAATATGCTTTCAAACATTCATCCTTTTGCAAGTTAAATAATTTATCAACATAACACCATACAAAGGATTTATTTGATTTTTTCAAATAATGCCATTTTCCCATCAATATTCATTGGAAACAATTATATTTATTCACATGTATATTTGGTAGGGCCACATGTGTGTGAAACATGGAATGTTGGTTGTAATATAAAGAATGCTAGATATTTACAATGGAAAGTATATGTTGGAAAGTAAAACATTCACATTGGAATGGTGTTGATTGGAAAGGGGCAAGAAAAATAGAATTGCCATATAAGGAAGTGTAGCGAAAGAATCCAACAGAGAAAACATCTTTATTAGAGCTCTCCACCCAACCTGAGGATTGCACAAAGGCTCGTGACAGAGCAATCCACCATTGAGCTCAACACATAAACAACATGTTTCATTCCAATGCTTCATCATTTATGAAAGTTCTGATTATATGATCATATAAAAGAGGATTCCTAATCTTAGGTGGTGAAACCCTAGAAGCCAAGACTTGGGGCTTTAGCTTCAACATATGAAGGTAATATAAAACCCCTTAAGGGATTAGAGTGGAACTCCTCTATTGCCAAAAAAGGTAGCATCTTGGACAAACTTTTGCATTTGAATGAAGAACATCAAAGCTTTCAAAGGAAACATACATGAATGCCATTCAAAATTCATCACATCATTGAATGGTGAAAAATTTATTTGTTCAAGTTTGTCATGGATGTGAGGAGTTCAACAAAACCATGTGAGGTATCGAACACAATAGAATCCATCAAGTAGTGTTGTTGTGCACATGCTGGATGTAAGGTAACCATGCCTATAGCTTAGCTATGGTCGCCATCCCACACAAAAAAAAATGTGCCTTGAAAGAAACTTGAGATTTGAATCTCCAAGAAGGACGGTTTCAAAATTTTCATTTTTTGAATGCCAATGGGCATTCCAAGAGTCAACATAGGAATTAACAAAATTCTTCCACTCCTTTCCAATTTATGGGAGATAGATATAATACCTTATCTCCCTTGTGGTATTTAATCCGAAATTCTTGTTCCATCTTCAAGACATCTATCTTGAGGGCATGATTGACAACAAACATCGAACTCATCCTACACAAAAGGATGTTCATCCAAACCTTCCTATTTAGCAATATCTCATGCTTGTCAAGGATTTTAGTTGAATTGAACGTATGTTGTTGGATAGTTTGAGTTGTCCTATCAAAAGACATGTTATCCATGGTCTTGGGAGCTTATGAAATGTGTGAACCCTAAAAGAAAGAAGGAATTAATCACTAATAAACAAAGTGAGAATTGAAAATAAGTGATGGGGAAGTTTAACCACTAACCTCCATTGCTTCACTTGTGGGAGTCATCATGAAAGCCTCCCTAATGGCATCCTATAAAACAAAGTTGAAAACCTTTAGACAACTCATATAATATGGTTCCAATATTTCCAAATGAAATGGGAAAAGATTAGAAATTACAATCCCATTGGAGTTCAATTTAAAGCTCTTGCAAACAAATTTAATAGCCAAAAAGAATGAAAAGTGAACTTGAACTCCACTTGGCTATTTTTGGTACCAATAGTAGTTTGGAATCGCTTGAAAAAAAAGAAAAAAAAACTAAAAGAAAAAAAAACCAAAAAATAAAATAAAAATTCAAACTTGAATTTTGAAGTTGTAATGTGTCGCCAAGTTACTTCCAGTGCCTACAATAGCATGGAGGTACTTGTAGATTTATATTTTTTTTAATCAAAAATTTAAAAACTTGAGCTTTAGTTTGTCACATAACACCAAACTATTTTTAGGGCTAAAACTAGTTTAAAGGTACCTCCAAAAAAATTATATAATTTTTTTCAAACCAAACTTTTTTCTGAGCTTGAGTTCGAATTTGTCATGCACCACTAAACTAGTCTTAGAATTGAGACTAACTTAGAAATACTTGCCAGAAAAAACCCTAGTTTTTTTTGCACTTGAACTTGGGTTTGTCATGTGTCTTCGAACTACTTTCAACGCCTAGCTTTGCTTGAAGGTACTTGCAATTTATTTTTTAATAATAAAATTCAAACTTGAGCTTAGGTTTGGCATGCACTGTTGCGTTACTCTTGGAGTAGCTTAAAGTTACATGTGAAAAAAAACCAAAAAAAACCAAAAAGAAAAATTTGAAATTGAATTTAAGCTTGGTGTCACAACCCTAGTGTCACAACCTTAACCTTGGGCTCGTGACCAAAGCAAAGGCTTGTGAAGGTGTGGGCCAAGTGTGAAGGCTGAGAGTCACATTTCATGTTCCTGAAAGTGTGGGAGAGTGTGAAAGAATGAACCCCCAGATTCCCAAGTGAGCTCTCACTTTGGGAGTTGGAGTCTTGATGGACTTTTGAATTTTCAGAGAGTGGTAGCAGGGGTAAAAACCCATTGGATTGAGGAGTTCCTTATTTCGTTGAAAAGCTCTTGGAACATAGATGTCTAAAATGGGTTCGCATGCCCATTTGGACACTTAAAAACACAAGTTATGACCAAAAGAAGGGTTGGCAGTCAAATTGTCAAATTGACTCTCGACCAATAAAAGTTAGGAATCGCCTTGATTTCCTTGCATGTAGGTGGCATGCCACATACCATTGGAACATTCTCAACGAGGGCTACAACTTTGCTTTAAAACTCATCTCAATCGAAGGTCTGCACACAAAGTTATGGGCCCCCAAATTCGTGAGAATCCTAACTTTGGGAATTTTGGGACTCCCAAGACAAAATGATATTCGGGTGCTGGTCCCATGGCCAAGCACAAAGTATACTATAAGGGGGAAGGTGGTGGCTTCCCTCAAGTCTGGGCCATGGTGAGTCTTGTGAATCCATGTTTGCTCGTGACTCGTCCGTGCACCGAAGTGCTCCAACTACGCATTAACCAACTTGTTATTTGGTTTGCACAGATCCATGTGAGTAATTGAATTACTTATCAATCTTCCTAATCCCATCCCGGAGCTCTAGCACAACCCTCTACCCCCAAAATGTTGCAAGCTAAGGAGTGTGCCCCAACTCCTTCTCCTTCAGTTGTCTTCACCTTTGGATTCATAGTTGAGTCCATCGAGGAGCTTGGGGGTGCATCATTTGGCATGTGTTGTTGAACTACTCTTGGCATTGAAAGTAATTTAGAAGTACTTGTTAAATTTAATTTTTAAGTAAAAAAAAAATCCAAATCCAAAAACCAATTACATAAAAAATTAATTAAAAAATTCATTACTCGATTGACTGGCCATTCCATTAAATTGACACTAGGTGGGTCCCAAAAAATTGAAAAAATTAGGTTATTTGATAATTATGTGTAAATGGAATTTTCAAATTTTCAAATTAACCAGCCTGTGGAGATTGAAAAAAAATCAAAAATCAGCCAACATTAGTTTTTACCATGGTACCAGTGTAGTAGGTGCTGGGTGGCCCAAGGCATGATCTTACACCCTTGAGCTAGATATTTTGTGTTTCACTACTCTTTTTTCCATACTTCACCCCTACCTTCAGACCCTCCTTCACACCTATTTTTCAAAAATCTTGGTTTCAGTTCCACATATAAATAGAATCCAGGAACTTGGTTTTGAGTCCAGTTCCTAAAAGGTTTTGGTTTCAGTTCTAAAACCAGTTCCAAAAATTAGACCTAGTTTTAGTTTGACTCTAATTAATCAAAACTGAGTACCTGGTCAACACGAGTCTTTACATTGGGAAAACCCCTTGGCGGAGGGATGTGTGAAAGTACAGGATCTGCCTTGGCTCTCGCCTTGCATGGGTCCCTTATTTCCAAATAGCCTCTTCCGCGAGCTTCACCTGATGTAAAGCACTCCAAGATTTTACTGACATGTAAAGCACTCCAAGATTTTTCTCTTTGAATTTGAAGTCACATCCTCGCATGGAAGAATTGTTCCTCAGTTGAAGGAGCCTTTAGCTAATCACATGCAGGCCCTCCACCATTTGAATTAAAAAACCTTTCATAATTTACACTGAGGAGGCCTATTACCAGGCACCTGGCTCCCCTATAGGCCTTCCCAGGGGGAGCAGGCATGTTCCCCTGTACAGGAAATGGGGAGCCTTAATCTTACAGAACAACAACTGAAGATTTTCAAATCTGGTAAGATTTCAAGGGAACTCGTGCAAATTGTACTCAAAAAAGTAAAAAGTAAAATATTCTCTCACATATTCATTATAAATTTGCCAAATTTAATCACTCCCCAAAAAAGAGTTTGCCATATTTAGACATGTTCCTAGTGAATTAAGTTAGGTTTCTATGCCGGATTTTCTGTTGTTTTGAGAGTTTTCCAATAACTTGTTGCCAGCAATACTAAATCCTTTTTGGGATGTTGCCAATGGTGCTCCATTACCAAAATGAAAAAAACAGACTGAGGAATGTGCATAAAAGGATCATAAATTGAATCTGTCATCTACGTTCATGATTCAATACAGAGTTGTACTCCACTTGTTCTTTGAAACTTTCCACCTTCTTTTAGGTGAGACAAAAGAAACTAAGGCCTGCTTTACACTAGGAGTCAGGGCCAATGTTCAACCCAAATCCAGCATTCCTATTGGTGCAAAAGTTTAAATCAGCCCCAAGGGCTTTATACTAGGAGTCAAGGCTGAAATAGAAAAAAACTTTTCAATCTGCCCCAAGTTACTTTATGGCCTCATATTGGCTCCTAGGCTGAAAAAAGGATACCATCAAATTTGGGAGGCCAATTTGCAACCCAAAAATGCTCAAAGTTGGCTCCAAGTTTTTTTGGCCCCAACTCTGAGTGTAGAGCGGGCGTAAGTCCAAGACCAAGAGTAAAGTCAATTTGCGTGGGGTTTCAAATTTTCTCTTACTTTTAGTACTTATTAACAACTTTTTGTTGGTGCCCTATTTTATTGTTCTTCCGGAGCCAAGCCAACGAGCATTGCAGGTGTGTTCTGAGTTCTGACTGCATCTGCTTACTCTAAAGTGAGTGACTGGAGTTTGAGGACAGCATAGATGGAAGCTTGGACCACATCATGTAAAGGTCTGTACCTGCTGATTTCTCAGGTTTTGGAGCCTTCTTAAGTGGTAGAATCAGCTGCCATGACCGATTCTGTTATTTCCTATGTACCTATCCCTATTGATGACCTACTTAAGCTATTTTGCTACCCAACAGATTTCTTAGTTGACCAACACCCATGGCTTGGTGATCAATAGAGCAACATTAATGTATGGGGTGGCAGATCATGTCATTTTCTTGACGACATTATATGACCTAATGTTCCAATGATGACCATACATGCATAATGGTGACCAAAATATGTCTGCTGAACATAAATTTGTGTGTAAAAGGTTGAATCTGCCATCCCAGACTTTATGTCATGGAATGGTCTCGCCCTTGGCGATATGTTGGGTCTGTTGCCTAGCTCACCCTGATGGGCTTGTGTGTGCCTTACTTAATATAATGGGCTTGAGCATGCCATCCTAGTACAGAGACAAGTATTCAGTAACTAAGGTGGCCTCTTTGGAATTATTGAGTAAGGCAATCTGTTGCAGAATGGACAACCAGTGATTAAATTGCATGATTTGCTTTTTTAGGGGTGATTAACAACATTGGAAGATTTGATTTATTTTTGGTTGATTAATGTTGTTTAGAGATTTATTTACTTTTTGGCGATTTATATTTTATTTTTATGGGTTTTCCTGGGATGGGATTCATCTAGCTCTGGCTGGAGAAAATTCAACCCTTTCACTGGCAATAACAACTCTTGGTGGGTTTAAAAATTTTAAAACCGTGAGATCTCTATTGGGGGAATTAATGGGGGGTCGTTACAATGCTCATACAGCAGGGTTGTAATTGTAACTCAATCAATGGCCCGCCTCAGGTTCAGATTAGCTTGAATATAAATAGTACAAGTCAAATGTCTCCTGGTAGACACCTCGTCTTTCCAGATCTTCACATGTAGCTAACTTAGATGTGGCACGCATAACAACTCTCATCAGAAGACAGTAGTCATTATCTGCAGGGAGTGCTGCAGTGAAAACAGTAGTATAAAATGCAATCCTTGTAGTGTACATCTTGTCTGAAGCAATAGGGATGTTGGTTGAAGCAATAGCGATGTTGGTCAAAGCTAGTTGTAGTTTGAAACCAACACAGATCGTTGGAATTTAAACAGAAAGTTAGAGATATTACATTTAACAATGGATAGCATAAATAGTGCTTTTATCATATTTTGCGAGAGAATGAAGCTAGTACTTCGGAGTAGCAAGTGATAGTACTCCTTAGAAGTTGTCGGTGGGTTGCATTGTATGTCCCATTGTTGTTCTAGAGCTGGGGTTTTGTGCACTTCTTTATTTCAAGATAGAGAACATATACATATATTCCAATGTTGGTTGGGTGTCAATTTTTCAAAGCTCATAAATTGGTCTATCACTATAATGCAACATAGCTACTTGCATGCTTACATATGGTAATCATTATTTTCTAATTTTTTTCTTGTGACGGTTGTGTTGGCCATCAACATCAATGGTAAAGCTACAATGACAGTTGTGTTGACCATCAATAGCAATGGCAAAGCTACCATGACTTTGTGACTTGCCACTATCATGGGGGTGGAAGATAGGATTGCACACCATGTCCATTGTTACAATAGTGTTGTTGGCCATGTCCTTTGGACCAATTGTTTTTTCATGCATTATGTTTAAGGTTTGTGTAAAAGAAGTCATCTTTAACCTTTTGTAAAAGCAATATAGGTAGAGCAATGGAATTTTGTCAATTGTTACCTTGTAAACTTGAAGTTTTGGGAAGATCAAAGGTACTTGGTAGTAGAAGATTTTCGATGATTATTGTCATGTTTGATATATTTAGGGTTTGAATTGTAACTTCTATTGTTGGTCCATGATCATCTCTGACATCTTTTAAGTGTTATAATAATCATAAGGTTTGTAGGTTGTATAGGGGACCAATTCTTAAACCTTCTTCTATTGGTCTTAAGGTTTAAACTTATAACTAAGTGTGATTTAGATTAAAAGTTTTGGCTAGGTGGCATGGCTCCAACATCATTGGAATGGCAAACTTTACATTTCCACCTACCCCAAAGTGGTGACAGGCATCACAACCATCACAACCAAAGTCAAATGTTGAAATTGCCCTGATGGACCATGTCTATCCTATTTTTTCAACATCCTATCATTCCCATCCCATGTAGTTTACTTCAACCAATCCCTTCACCATCATAAGGTATGTTAACATTTTCTACCTTTGATTTGTTACATCAACCACATGTTATTCCCCACCCATTAATGCCCACGATGGGCTACCCCCTTTCACATCCATGTGTTCCATGTCCCACATGTGCACGTCTTTACTTAGCAAGGGCAAGATTAATTCGTCATTAGTTAACATGTTCTACTCATAAATAATCATCAATTATAGGGGTTACAATGCCCCCAACATTACTAAATTCCCCCCTTTCTTCTACTTGGGCATGGATTGCATATGTCTATATCAACAATGCCTTCCATCTAGGTTCCCAACACCCCTGATCATACCACCATATTCCATATCCTCTCCATGGCAATGTGCAACATGCCTTTCATATCCCTTTAGTATGTATGGCCACTGACCCATCCAACATTGCAACTCAACATGCATTTTTACTCTTCCTTTTTTAATATTTGTTTTATCCTCCATAGGGTGGTGAAAAAGGCCACCAAAAGACTTGCACTCACCTCTATTGATACATAACTAGTGATTGATTGGGAAACTTTGCAATCCAAGAACACACAATTAGAACCCAAGTTCTAATTTCTTGTAAATCTTCACAAATAGCTACAATTTTTTTCCACCTCCATCAACATAACAATGTTGTACATGGCTAACACATGTAATGGAATATGTTCGAATAGTGCGTGCATTGGCTTTGAGCACTTTGGCTATCCCATCTAATGAGACCACAACAACCTTTCACCTTCTTCACCCATCAACAAAGGTTGACCTTCCCCCCTTTTGTCAATGATTTCCATTCAAAAACCAAGGTTACTTTAGATTGGGAAACATTTATTTCCACTTTAGCATGTTCGCCACATCTTTCATCTATTGGTTCTTCAAATATGATGTATGAACTTTTATGAAATTGTTTTGTCCTAGATGATTATATGAATGACTTTCAAATTTTTTTTGAGGTATGTGGGCACATTGCTCACGGTCATATTTCCACATTTGTACCACATTTGCTTACAAAATCATAACTACTAATTGTGGAAAAATATATCAATGACATCTGGCCCATCATGAATGGAAATGTCATCTATTAACATATCACCCACACACTCGCCATTCATTTCAAAAATACATTCATGGAATATTTTATTTTTCACCAATTTGGTGTGGTGACATGGGGTGAATGTGAGACAATGGTCCATGGTGACACACTCCCAAGCTCCTTAATAAACTCAAATGTGAGTCCAAGTTGAACATGGCGAAAGAATGAAGAGTTGGGAACACATTTTAATTCGCAACACTTGGGAGGTAGAGGGGCATGCTAGAGCTCCAAGATAGGGACTAGGAAGAGTGACAAGCAAGTCAATCACTCACACAAACCTGCACAAACCAAACAACAAGTTGGTTAGTGCATAGTTTGAGCACTTTTGATGCACAAACGAACCACGGGTAAACACACACTCACGAAATTCATCATAGCCTGCGCTTGGGGGAAACCACCACATTCCCCCTTATAATACTATTTGTGCTTAGCCACAGGGCCTACACCCAAATGTCATTTTGTCCCGGGACTTCCAAGTTGAAAGTCTTGAAATTGAGACTTTTGCGATTTTGGAGGCCCATAATTTTTTGTGTAAACCTCCGATTGAGGTGAGGTCTAAAACAAAGTTATAGTCCTCATCAAGAGCTTTTCAATGATATGTAATAAAACACATAAATGCAACTAAATCAGGGAGATTCTTGACTTTTAATGGTCAAAAGTCAAATTGACAAATTGATTCCCAACCTTCCTTTTGGCCATAACTTATGTTTAAAGTGCCCAAAATGGGTCATGGGAGTCCAATTTAGACATCTAAGTTCCAAGAGCTTTGCAATGATAAAAAAAACCTCTCAATCGAATGAGTTTTGACCCGTAAAATCTCCTTATGAAAATTCAAAAGTACATTAAGACTCTAACCCCCAAAATGGGAGCTCATTTAGGAGTGCGGGGGTTCATTTTTTCACATTTTCTTAAATTCCCAGGAGCATGAAATGTGACTCCCAGGCTTCACTCTCGATATGCCCCTTTGTAAGCCTTTACTTCGGTCACAAGCCTAAGGCTAAGGTTGTGACACATGGGGTTTGTGCTATTTTGGATATGCATCCAAATTCAATGGTACTACACATGGGCATTTACAATGTTTTCAATTTTATATCATGGACAACCATTTTTCAAGAATTATGATTTTTAATCAATACTTTGGATCAGATTTTCCCATTTGTTTGATGATTTGATGCGTGTTCATCCCCATTATATTTCTTGTAAGTTTTTCAACACAAGGATTTCATAATCATTTTGTTCAAGTTTTGTACACAACAAGGGGATCCTTTGGGCAAAATGTTGTTCACTTAAGCACATTATTGCATTCTCTGCCCTATTATAACAACCCGCCCTATTTATGTTTTTCTTTCATTCGTCGATGATATGCATGTTGTTGCTCTTGTTTTAGATGTGGTACCTATCTTTTTATGTTTACAAGTGGAAGCATTAGAATATTCCATTTAGTCAACAAAATGTGTAACTTGATGTCCACATGGATTAGATTCATCCATATCATTTCCATAAGGTTTTCTTACACCTAACATAGGCTTATGTATTCTAAGTGCATTAATGGGTTTTATGACATTTGTGAAATCCTTTGTTGTAAAAGCATTTAAAAAATATTTCAACACCATAACTAATTTCCATATGATTGTACATCCACGTGCAGTTGTTGCAATGTTTTTGTTTTCTTATGTCCAACACCCAAACTATTTAGTATGAACCATATTTTCATCTCTAGGTATTTTACAAATTTACATTAAGTTCGATTTGCATACCAATGTGCAAACAAGATAACACAAATTACACCCGCCTGCTTTTGGGATTGTTTTTGGTGAAATTTTTTATAAACATTATTTAAAAGTTTTCAAAATTTTCTTCAAAATTCTTTATAATTTCTTAAATATTATTATGTTGAGGTTTATGTAAAATATTTCAAAATATATGTAATTGTCAAAAGTTTTGAAGTTTATTTATAAGTCCTTTTTAATGTTAAAAAACACAATTACAATGTTTAATGAATGATTTTGAAAGCTTATTATTCATCATATATTTTTCAAACTAATTCACATGTTCTAATGATATATTATGAACCCTACCATATAAAAAAACTTATACTTTCAACACCAAATTAAATTACTACTTTTAAACATTAAAAAACTATGGGTTGGTTACATTTATTATGGTTCGTGTTAATGTGATTACACCCACCATAACTATGTTGGAGAAATTATTGAATGCAGGATTTTTGAACATTACAATGGGTCATTTGGCTCATCATTTGGTCATTTTACTTGCTTCTTTAGGGGGATTGGCCTTCTTTCAATGGTTTGATTGGTTGCCCTTGCCTTCCTGGGGTGTTGGGCTTTGATTGCTCCTACACTTGTCATTCATTTTCAAAAGGATGATCACCCTATTCTTTTCAATGTGGTGGCACACGTCAAGACCAACATTTTTTCCTTCCACTTGGTATTGTGGGATACCCAAATTTTATTACCGCAAGTTGTTTGTTTTTTAATCCCTCCTTTTGAAAGTCTTGTGGTACAATCATATCCTCATTTACAGACTTTTTTTACGCACTACTTACATGAACATGATTTTTCCATGCTTCTAATAAATGTTCATTCAAACACCATGTGAGCACGTTTCTAATCTTGTGCAAGTCCAACTATGGGTGTTTGGTTATTAGCTTGTCCTACCACATATGTATTCCATTTGTCTTTGGTTCATTTTCTTAGAAGTTACATATTCACCTTGGCTTGCCACATCCTACTATTGAATATTTTTCACATTGTTAGTGTGGAAGTATCCACTTGTTTCAATGTTCGACAAGATTGAATGCATTGCAACTCACAATATTCTATAAGATATTGTCACAACTATTGCTTTGGAAAGTGGATCACACATATAAAGAAAGGTTTCCCACCTTTTTCCTTGCCACACTTGATGGTAAGTCAATATTTTGATCACTAAAGATGGTTTTCAAACCTTAAAAGACGTTGTCATAGTTGATCCAACTCACTCAAATATGGTAAATGCATCATCCATGACAACATGCACAACAATGACCACTCAAAAGAAAACATGATCATACACAAACCACACATCAAGAAATGATTTCATTCCCCTTGCCATAAAAACTTATCGTTGTCTTCACTTGCGTTTCAACTCTTGTTTTACTTCTTATGTAAAGCTTGTCATTAGCAGTCCTTTTTAGTCCTTGCAATGTTTATTTCTTATCATTGATGTGTGTCCATAGCCTTTTAATGTGCATAAGCAATAACGATTATTTAGTGTGTTGTCCATTTGGGAGGCATTCCTCATCTCTTCCACATACTGCAACTAATGTACCTCCTTTGCTAGCCAATTTGTGATAAATGACACCTTTTTAGCTTATTGTCTTCTATTTTCTTAGTTTATTAGTGGTGTCCTGATTATTTTGTGATTTTGTGACTTGTGTTTTTGGGCTTCTATTTGCCTTGTACTTCTTGTGAATGGGTTCCCATGCATCCCTGCCTATTTGTTATACATGGTTCTTTTTCATTTGAATGTACAAGGCATCAGACTTTCTACCATTAAGACCTATTTTAAGTTTTAACATTCAACATATTAAATCTGTAATTGTTCTTGCACTAACCTTTTGCAAGTGTAGCATTTAACTGCAGAAGAGACATGAGAAATCCCATGTGGGTGGGTTCTGCTTTGTACAACCTTGACTGTTAACAATATTGTAGAAAATCTCTTTGCCCGGTTACACGACTTGGCAAGTGAGCAGCTAGAAGTCACGTGTCATGTCCATTGTCCATCATTCTATAGCTATATATAGCCAGTTTATTTTCAAATCTTAAAAGCTAAAATTCAACAGTTGAATTTTAATTGAATTCAGGTATTTACTATTTTTTGGAAGTAATAGTTTTAAAAATAACTTGGATATACAATAATCATTATCAACAGCACATTCACAGGATTTTGACTATCAAAGACGTTTGCATTTGCATAGCTGGAACTATTATACTGAAAATAAACTAAGGGTCAGAAGGGAGGTGAGGTTGGTTCGTGGATGCATATCTTAAAATATCTTATGCTGTTGTGCAACTTGGTTTTTGGGTGACTATCTGTGTCCATTGGATTGTCTCAGTGGGTTTGGAATATGCAACTTTTCTTTTGTTTAACTTTTGTATCCATTGGCTTGTATTCTGTAAGTGGAAGTTTGGAGTATTGGGTGATTACTTCTGTTGTGTAACTTTTATTTTGGTGAGAGTTTTGTATTTATTGGCTTGGATTTTGTAAACTTAAAAAAAAAAGTATTGGGGATAGTGAACATATATTTCTCTTGTGTAACTTTCTTTTAATATGTGACTCCTGTACCCATTCGATTGGATTTTGTTAAGTGAAAAGTTTGGATTATTGGAGCTTGTAAACATTTTAAATTGTCCTTCTGAGTTTTGTCTCCATGCTCATAACTTGGGTTGTGGAAAGCTCAAGTAGCTCTTTGGTGTCCTTGTATGACCCCCTTTGTTGCAATTCTACTACACTGCAGCTTTTGCACACTTATCCAGACCGTAGTGATTGGGCAGCAATTGGAGTACATGGATTCTGAATACTTGCTTTTGTCAAGTACATGTAATCCAGTTGAGCAAAGCTTAAGTATTTAATGCCCTCTTTGCAGAATTGTTGGGATTGCACTAGATACATTGCAGAATTAACATTCTTTGTTAGGATTGCATTAATTGTGCTGCAGTTTTAACCTTCTTACCTTTTACATGTTCACCCCGTGGGTAGTTTCATGAGTTTTTTGTTAGAAGAATTGTACAGTTGGGTTGTGCAAGTGGCCTAATTACCAGTGTTGTGTGGTTATTAGAACCAGGAACAGACAACAGACCCCCACGATTATCAGGGTAGTTCTCAGGATTCATAACTGTGATTCTCAAAAATATCAAAGACCCAGCTTTGGTATGTAACCCTGGTTCTCAAAAATGTGAAAATTCACATAACCAATCAGATAACTGTCAGTTTTTCTACTGGTTCTTTGATGAAAACTGCAGGCTCCTTAAGACTTTTGAAACAACTGAGACTAACAATTCTTTGATTCTAATGTTTTTTCAAAGAATCAAAATCAATTATTCTCTGCTTCTGAAAATTAAAAAAATCAGAACTGATGGTTCTTTGAAAATTCAAATACCCACACAACACTGCTAATTACTCTCCTTTTGCGACCTCATCTACAAACGTGGATGAGAACAGCTGTAGAAGTTGTTGGGGGTGGGGGGGATGGGGGATTTCTACAGAAGTGTGGAAACCCAAGTAGCTGACGATTTAAACTTCACCCAGCAAGGAAATTTTCATTTGTTTTTTGGGTATTGATTACCCTGGCAACAGAGCATCAACCCTAACCACCAGGGTCCAGTTGGGAATTAAACTCCCGACCTGCTGGCTTAGCAGCTCACAACGCCACACACCCCTTAACCACTGAGGCCTGGGGTAGCCCCCTCGTCTTAGAGCAAGGAGATTTGCATGTCAAGGATCCAACAAGTCTTACAGGTGGAGAAGGTGGGTGTCTGGAAGACTTTCAAGGAAGACTGGGCCATCTCCTCTCTGGTCTGGAGATGATGGTGGGTATTATTTGTCATAGTGAAACTTCATGGAGTGATCTGATCATTCATAGTGCCTTTGCAATATGGTAGTACAGGGGGGGGCAGCAACGGTGCATTCCAGGGAGTTGGAAAGTGTACTGTCTGTGCATGAATTGATAAGAAAATCATAACCAGGTGCTTGGGAAACCGGCAACTGTTAAGTTCTTGATGCCAATCTGAAGAAATACACCTAAACCTAGAAACTTGCACATCCTACATAACTGCCAACAAAGATTTGAATTAGAAATGTCACAAGAACTCCTTGGGAGATTTTTTGAAACCATCCTCCACCATAAGCTCTGTAGTAAGAGATTAAATTATGAGCTCAATCAGTGTCCCCAGTTTTGCAATGTCCAGTTTTATTATTACCAAAGATAGTCTTTGTTGTATGTAATTTTGTATTCCCCAAATGAAATATAAATGATCAAATGGACCTCTAAATACTTGTTTGTAGATTCATCTATCACTCTAAAAAATCCAAGTTACTTGAGAGCTTTTAAAGCATTATTTTATATCTTCAAATGTACTTGAAAAATCTGTCATCTCAACACTACGTTTCTATTAAGGTAGTTTGCTTTGTTTGTTTGTTGCATTGAGATCTCCTAATCAACAATGCCCCCCACCACCCTTTTCATACTGTTGGAAAGCCCTCAATGAGTAGGGCTGCACCAAGGTGGTTTTGTTATGTTTAAACTTAAGATGCAAGAGTTATAGAATGTTGAACAAGTTTTCCATTGAAAATTCAGTAAAATCATAAATAAAAAGAGTTGGAACAAAAACTGAAGGAACAACATATGTTAGCATACTTAATGAGAAGTCATAACCTCTACATTTATTGACAGCAAGTAGGAAATTCACCCAGACTATCGACTACTAGAAGGCAGAACCATCATCACCTCACATTGTTATACAGCAAAAAAGTGGAAGATGGACAGCAAATAAGTATAAATGGAACATAACAGTTTGGAACTACCAGGAGGGTATTCAAAGTCCTTCCAACAATTCCTTCTTTTTCACCCTAGTTCAAACAGTCTTTCTATAATACTTGACCTGGAGCAAATGCCTGAAACCTATATATCATGAATGTCTAAACAACCCACAAAGAAATTTGACTAGACATGTAGTGGAAACACTGAACCGAAGCCACCCTGCATTTTGTTCAAGCATAGAGTTACTAACCACCTCAAAGTTGGTTAGTAGAAGCAATTCATTAGGATAATTAACTAAGGTGAATTTCTTGTATTATTCAAGTAATTAATATAATATAATATAATATAATATAATATACATTAATTCATATATTTCATTATGATTATGTATAAAATTATTAAATGTATTTATGTTAAATATAATTATTATGTATGGCATATACATTGTTCATACATTATATCCAATACTTGACATGTAATAACCACTATATTATAAAATATTATTAAAATATATAATATAATTATTTTTCTTGACATAATTTACTAGTCATTTTATAATGGAATATGAAATATTATTATCAATTTTATCATTAGTTAAAATAAATCATTTTTAACATTTTATTTATGTTTGTCATAAACTCTTTTGCATAGACTAACATTGCAACTTGTCAAATCATATTTTCTCGTGAAGAAATATTTTATAAGTTGTTATAAAATTTAAAAAATCAAATGCATTTTCCTTTAAATGGTTTGGAACTTTGTATGTTTTTAAATATATATATGTGTAGACCTTGAAAAAAGTTCAATAATTGTTTTTCATTTTTTTCATTTGAACAAAAGTTTTTTAAAAAAATGTTAAAGTTTGATTTGTAAAACAATTTTGTGCAATCATGATATATCCATTTTTTTACATCTTTTATCACAAAGCAAAGTGGTGGTTGGATGACAAAAACAATGCAATTTATATTTGGAGACCAACATTCAAATTTGGTAACCAACAAATGTATATGGATCATATGTTGACATATGAACTATGTATTAATTATATATGAACCATATGTTTACCATATACAAGTCATATTTGATGAAATTATATATATATATATAATTAGAATATGATGAATTTACTAGTGATAAATTTAATGGATGATTCACAATGTTTATAACAACCAATTTATCAACAAACTTCATCAATTGAATACTCTCTTGGATTCACTCAAAGACAAATTCCACCTATGAAGGTAAAATTTCCCGTTTGTACTCTCCCCCACCAAAGTTTACACTTCCTGAAAAAAAGCTAGCCACTGAATATAATAAAGTAAATGTTTTTATTATTTTTATTCAGTGATAGAATATAAAAAAAGAGAAAAATCTTGTATTTGTGGATAAGCCCTACCTGGCCGGGGGAGGAGGAATGGAAAAAACATAGAATAAATTCTTTTTTTAGTTGTTTTACCTGTAGCTTGGGGAGGCATTCACCTTGTGTTCCGAATATCATTTCGAAAAATGAAATATTCAAAAAAGAAACTGAATGAATCGATAGAATTTCAATCCATCCAGCCCGTCTCTATTCTTCAGATACTACGAGTGTATCAAAAGCATCTATCGAAAAACTATAATTTTTAAAATCTTCACATTTTATGAAAATAGAAAAAACCCCTCCATGGTCAATAAACATGCATGAATGGAGCAACATGGAAGAAACCATTTTTGCCAACCCTTTATTCTACTACTTTTTCACTAGATAAATTGTTCAAAGATGGTAGAGATGAATGCCAAGTTCAAAGTGAGCATTAAGTATATATTCAGATTTTGCTTGCACCAAGAACCTACAGTTACACACTGACCAGGACATAATTTATTCCTGCTTGAAGACCATTTAAACAGTATCTCATTGATGCGACGTTACGCTGTCACTGACGAACATTTGGGCATCAAATTAGTTTCTGCCCTTAGCTAATTTGAATTTAAGCACAGTAGTAGTCTTTGAAATAAGGGATGACTTTGAGAAAGTATTTGGCTTTCATTTTGAAAACAATTCCCTCAAATTTACCAACAAACAGATTTCGAATGAAAAGGGACCAAAACAATTAATACCCATTTGAAAGGCTGAAAACTGGATACCCTTTATTGTGTCCCAAATGTTCCGAACCCTAATAATTCGTCATTTCATCAGTTGTCTACATTTACTGGAACTTCTGGAAAAGGCATCTTCGTGCAGTGCCTGGTGTTGACTGAAGAACTTCTTTGCCTCTGAAAGCGTGCAACAACAGCTAGTTGTGTTTGGGGAGGGGGGTGGAGGTTTTCTTTCTTTGTTTTTGGAAGACGTTGGAGCCCCGACAGACTCTCTGGCTCTAACCTTTGACATCATATCTGACAAGCCTTTGAAATTCGTACTTGTATGGTGATTACAATAACACCAATAAGAGCCCTGCTCTCACAGGTGTCGCACATGGGCTTCAAGCAGTTTTATTGCGTAAATTTAAGTTGTGCGTTTGCAATCCGTCAGAAGCTCTGACTGACGCTTTGCAGTTCCACAATCTGTAGAAAATACCCATCGAGTCAAAAGATTCCAGTATTTGATCTGGGATACGCCACAATAAAACTTGACTGCCAATCTGCTATCAAATTTCATCTCAGACAGAACTAACTATAATTTCGTTGCATTTGAGCCTTTGAGGTTGAACTTACTCAAAAGCCTGATATGTTTAATTAGTACATTATGTTGAGGAAAACAGTATTCTTAACGCCCAATAGAGACTAAACACGAATTGACTACACATTGCAGTAACTTACCATACCGATTTTGCTGTGTTATTCAGGTACTATTATTTGCTATGTGGAAGGCCGCCTCTGTACAGGTGTTCATCTGCTAGTTCCACTTGTAATGTGAATCACGGTGGGGAACCCGGGTTATGCTCTGAAGTAGGCCCTGGTAGAACCAGTATTTTATTTCTCAATTTTGTAATGTAGCCAAGCTGGCCAACACCAACATAAAGATTTTAGTCAAATTTGGCTATAGACCACATATGAAAGTTTAAAATTTTAAGAATCCTTTTATGTTTTGGCTACCCTATGGAACCTGTTGTTGAAATCTGGCAATAAAATTTCTTATCTAAATCTGGAAAATTAGGGCTTTATTTTCACAAAAACTCTTTGTCTGTGTTGAAATCATATTTTCAGGTCAAAAAAATGCAAAAAATCATCAAACAAAACACTGGGTAAAAACCCTTCCTGCTGGACCAAATGGCATCTTAGACCACCAGGCTCAACTCGACCCTAGGTGGAATGGGTAAGTTAATTAGAATGAAATGTGATAAAACTCTTCCTTACTTGTATAGTGAGTGTTGTTCTGGTAGATGGGCATGCTTCCCATAGGATTAGTAGATTCTGAAAGACTACATTATAACACGTGCACTTCCCAGCATAAAAATACTGGGTGATTAAGTGTGCATGAAATCTAATTTGGTCATTTAACCTCTAAGAGCCTAGCTGGTGTCTACACGCATTCCAGCCCAAAATACTCATCTGCAAATGGGACTGCAAAACCAGCCGTTAACACACTTCCAAGTCTTCAGTAGAGATTTCAGAAGGTGGGTTAATTGCAAACATGGAGAAAAGTTCCTCCTTGTCATTTGAAGTTTGAACTAGCATAAGAATCCAAATGTGGCTTCCAGACTAATGAGCTTAAATGAACTCACAAGGTTAATGTGGCATGTACTAATTCCAATCTTTTCTCTTCTCTTCTCTTATTCCACATTTGGAAATGTAGCACCTTTTTTATCTCTTTCATAAACTTCAAGTTCTCAATAAGCAATTCATCTGGAACTCCAGGGAATTACAATCTTGTTTTCAATTTGTACCTTGTTGTGTCATAGCAGCTGTTTCTGGTACAACCCATGATGGACTCAAAATCTAGGAGTAACTAAATCTGATTGAGACTGTTGATTGAGATTAGGAAAGAGCGTGTTGATTGAGATTGGTCTGAATTGATGATTTGGAGTCCTTAATTCAGAAAATTATATATCCTTCAGAAACTGATCATTGTTTTTTCCCTCTCTTCAGAGAAACTCAGAGAAGTCATGTGATTTGCATACTGAATATCAAATTTGGAGGGTCTCTTTCTTTAGTCATGTCAACTAGAAAACTTACATTCTCCTCACTCACTTCTTGGTGGCCCTGCAACAAGCTTTTACACCCATCCTCTACAAAAATCCATAGTTTCAACACTTGGGTTTATACTTGCATGAGGTTAAACCTATGAGGCTTTTGGGCATTTACAGCATAAAAAAGAAATAATCACAGATACTGCATCAATCCAGCATAAGGAAGGCCCACAACTCCCAAGAATTGTAGTGCAGTCTTTCTTACCACCTAAGGATCATGATTACTAGTATGATGAAGAAAGGAAGTGCCTATTCTTCCTTCCCTGCAGGGACAAGACTCTGCATCGGCTTCAAAACACACTACCCCATGATGCATTCATTGTCGGTAGTAGGTAGCACCTGTGTATAACACAAGTCAACTAGTTGTAGCTTCAGAGGTCTACCATCCTGGATAACAAAGTTAGAGTCTGTTGCTTACCTTAGAGGGCAAGACACCAGATACCTTCCATGAGAGGAGAGAGCATACACCGTGCAAAAATGCTGCTTATATAGTAAGGTTGAACAACAGCATGACATGCTTTATTTAGCAACACCAAACTCTCTTCACAATAATGCACATTTCCACTCCGCGCAGCAATGTTGGCATCTCCTCTATCCTGAAGCATGAGTACAGAATGCAAGGTAGTGACAAACAGTTTCTCATGTTTCAAAAGATCTATATTGCTACATGGTATTTTTAGTTCCATAGAGGAAGATAGACTGAAGCATGATGTCATATATGAATCTCAACCATGGGTCCAACAGGACAACCACACCTGCAGCATTGACACAACTTTACAAATTGGCATATGCAGGTGCAACGATGGTGTGGCAACCACAATGATAATGGAAACACTTGTGAAATGATGTAAACTATGACAAGAGAACAACAACAAAAATGATCAACAAGATGCTTGCCTGCTGCAGTAAAGCTGTGCTGATAACAAAATTCGGACATATACCAAGAAGAATCATCAATAGCTAAGAATTTGAATAAGCCTGAAGAGGAACATTAGTGATAGATTTCAATGTTCCAGAAAAGCAAGAGCTTTCATAGAAGTGATGCAACAAGCCTAAATTTCTGGTCCATGATTCTATTCACCCCTCTTACAGCATCTTTAGAAACATCTTTGGTACTATTTGAAACAATCCTTGACACGATTTGAAATTGTAGTTGCTGCAAAACTTGACCATCATAAAGTACCCAAAGTCAATTTACATCCTCTAGAGTCCTTTCTATCTGTCTAGCTACAGATTTTGCACTTGGCAGATGTCATCTTCCCTAGTCATATCTTTAGGCCATGGTAATTTTGCAACCCAAATATCTTGAAATTAACTTCCTAGTGCAATCATAGTTGCATTTCTTGGATGCTGGCTGGGGTGGGATGGGTAAATTCTACTTCCAATGGGAAGAATCACTCAAGCAAATAAATACATTTTCTGCAACTTCCTAGTCTAAATTCACAGGATCAGGCTGTTGGAAAGCCTGTAGTGCAAGATGACATGAAAAGAAACTATCAGTTGAAGAGGTTACATTGGGGATTGAATAGCCCAAGAGGCCCATTCAAAGCATGGTTTCTACTTGAATGGATGTTTGAATTTGTACTCTATTGGATCTGCAGTGTGGAAAAGGCAAAACAACAGATCTGAATTTAAGAAAACCTCTAGTGTCCTTACAAATTCCCCAAACTCACATTGACATACAATACAAAATTTGAACCTTGTGTAGAATGACCATCTGCAACAACTACCTAATCTCCATACATATACAATATGCACAACAATGACAACAGAAACAAAACATCATCAGGCCAAGAAGTGACATGGAACTCCCTTACATATCTAAGATCTGCCATTCATGGAACAAATGGGGAAAGGTAAATGTTATGAAATAGCCAGCCAATGAGAGGATCCACAAAGTGGTGGCTAAGAGCTAGCACATAGTGGGGGATTGAGAGTGGGGAGGTGGGTATTGCCCCTATTGAGAACTCAGCACTTCAACAGGGTAGGTTGTAGTCACTTGGTGACACCTTGTTGGCTGACTTAGGTCTAGAGTGGCTAACCAAGCCATCCATGATGACACATTCCAACACATCTCAGGTCCATTCAGTTGCTTTCCAGTGAATTATTGCCCCAAAACTACCATTGACTCGTTTGTACAAGTTACAATGCAATTTCCTAGGTAGGAAATTGGTGATAAATCACCTAATAAACCACTAGTCTGGGTGAGTCTACTTAAAAGTTAAAGGACACTAGAATTTCCAATGGAAAGCATATTCCTATGTACCAAATACATGGAACACATGTCATGATACTTGACTTAAAAGTCTAAGGAATAGCAGAGGCAAAATATTCAAAATAATATTCAGACAACTTGATACTGAGGTTGGGGTCCATACCACTCTATACCTTCCTTTGTCCTTACTAATGCAAAGCATGTTAAATCAAGATTCCTCTCAAAGCTTTATCACAGAATGGTCTTGCACAACACGAACAGGTTTAGGACTGAAACTATGTATGATTATTACATAGCTATGAAATCTATGTTCTTGTTTGTAAATTATCCTCCCACCCTTCAATTGACTATGTAAGCCTCACCATTCTCCTACTATGAACTACACACAAACAACACCAAAACTATTCAAAACCAAAAGCTTTTGAAAATCCGAAACTTCCATTCTCACAAACTTTGTATTCATAACATAACTTTGGTACAAATGAAGGTGTTTCAACACCAAAACTATTCAAAACCAAAAGCTTTTGAAAATCCGAAACTTCCATTCTCACAAACTTTATATTCATAACATAACTTTGGTACAAATGAAGGTGTTTCAACACCAAAACTATTCAAAACCAAAAGCTTTTAAAAATCCGAAACTTCCATTTTCACAAACTTTGTATTCATAACATAACTTTGGTACAAATGAAGATGTTTCTCAAGGTCACAAACACCTCCTTAAATACTAACCAAAAGGAAACTAATCAAGAAACTTCCTAAAACTTATCCACCACATGGTTCCCCAAATAATCTCAAGGAACAAAATCACATGGTTCCCCATGTGATTCCACAATTAATCACAAGAAAACAACATCACATGGTTCCCGTGTGATTCCACAATTAATCACAAGGAAACAAAATCACATGGTTCCCATGTGATTCCACAATTAATCACAAGAAAACAAAATCACATGGTTCCCCGTGTGATTCCACAATTAATCACAAAAAAACAACATCACATGGTTCCCGTGTGATTCCATAATTAATCACAAGGAAACAATATCACATGGTTCCCCGTGTGATTCCACAATTAATCACAAGAAAACATCACATGGTTCCCCGTGTGATTCCACAATTAATCACAAGGAAACAAAATCACATGGTTCCCCTTGTGATTCCAATCACAAGGAAACAAAATCAGATGGTTCCCCTTGTGATTCCAATCACAAGGAAACAAAATCACATGGTTCCCATGTGATTCCACAATTAATCACAAGAAAACAACATCACATGGTTCCCCATGTGATTCCACATTAAGTCACAAGAAAACAACATCACATGGTTCCCCTATGTGATTCCACATTAAATCACAAGAAAACAACATCACATGGTTCCCCCATGTGATTCCACATTAAATCACAAGAAAACAACATCACATGGTTCCCCATGACATAAGTCTATGCACCATGACCAATTATGGAATCCTACACCCCATTTAAACAATTACCCAAGTAATTGTGTAATCAAGTTACACATCAAATTACAGTCTCATCCCTTAATAATTTTGTCAGGGTCTTTAGACAATTTGAGCTAGCTGGCTTTTGGTCTAGGTGTTAGTTACAGAGCTATCTGATGAAAGACCAGGGTAAAAGAGATAAAATGCTTAGGAGTGAAGACATTTTGGACAGTTCCAGGAATGGTACAGTTTTTTAATTTTGAAGGAAGAGACCCATTGTCCAAATGCTTTTGAAGAGCAATGGTCTTATGCATCTAGGTTGTGTTTGACTAGATCTGCTATTCACTGATTTGTCCAGATATATATATAGCATTTTTCAACCAACATTCAACAACAACTCAGGTGCATAATATATATGTGAAAGTAAACTACTACATGTTGTACTTGTGGACTGAAATGAGTGTAGATACCCAGTGTTTGTAACTAATCTTGAGATACAAAAGTCAGATTCCATTTTATCTTTGACAAAGATATACTAGGATGGGATGACCACCCAAAAATCCCAATGCCCCATAACAACATTAGAGCCAACTTCTGAGAGGAGGTGTACCTACAGGATCACCGCAAAGAGGGAGGGCTTCTCAGTTGATCATCCTAGCTGAAGCCAATATTAGAGTCTTTTCTTTTCCCATTCCTTTGTGATTTGATGAAACTTGCTCATCCACATGACTCTCTGATCGGCTTCTGAACCTTCTTCATGATGGGCTTAAGTATTTTCCTTTCTGATGGACCTTTCCTCTTCTGTATTTCTTCTATCTTTAATCTTAAAAGGGTCCAAAATTTCAATGATTTTGTATTTATGGCTTGTTACAAATACAAAACTGAACTCCCTATCTAAAGTTCACATACAGTACTGAAAAGTTGGCATTTGCAAGGATAAAACATGATATCAGATTAGTGATCAGTATCACCAATATCCAGTCTACTCCTAGGATGTGAAGCTGTCCAGCCACGCAGCATCAATGCAGTGATTTAGTCAAAAACAGTTTGATTTGTCTCACAAAAGTCTCAGAGATTTGCATCAATGCAGTGATTTAGTCAAGAACAGTTTGATTTGTCTCACAAAAGTCTCAGAGATTTGCATTCGTGAGTTCCTTCTTGTTCCACAGGTAGAAATAGAGAAATCTTACATTGACCATGTACCAAGGATTGGATGCCACGTGAGACATAACAGAGGATTAAAGGCACAAGATGATAATACAGATTTCTAGCAAATGCTTACCTAGATGAATAGTAGCATAAATCAACAGACAGTGTGCACAGAATAATATCCTGATGACAAACACAGTGCCATACAGTTTGATGCTGGTTGGCCCCCAACCCCCCCAATCACCTTCCATGTGACCATCTGAACGAGTGGGGGTGACAGGAAATCTGCCTATCAAAACAAGCCAACTTGGCCCAATAACTCTTTCCTTTGTCAGTTACACAGGTGTGCAGTCTACAATGCTGCATCACTAAACACATATTCACTGACTTGTAAGTCTTGGCACCAGCTCCTGTTGTGGCACTTAGAAAGTTCAAGCTGAACTCAGCTGTGTGCAGTAAACTCCACTGTGTGAACTCAAAACAAACTTTTCTTCTTCACTCTTCACCCTTTTTGATGAAACATAATTTCACCATGCTTTCATCTATTCACAATATCTGACCCACTCCACAAGATGGAATCTCTTGCTATTTCTATCACTCCACATGTGTCTGGTACAACTCTATTTTACTGACACGTCACCTTTCAGCTTCATTTCACACAGGTTTGGCAACTGAGAAAACGAAATCAAATGAAACCTTAGGCAAAAGACAAAAGGGACAAAAACTAGTTCTGGACTAATAAACAGTTCATTGGAAAACTCTACATAAAATAAATGTCAAACAGAACAGAGTTACATTACTGCCTACAATTCATATGGCAAAAGCCTTCATGAAAATGCAGAGAAAGTGGGAACAATCTCGATAATTGAATCTGCAACTTCTAAAAATATCCATGATCATTCAAGTCTGAACTTATGGATATCCATCCTGAAATATACTGCAACCGCAATTCATTACCCCTAGTTCCTCATCTGTCACGACCTTTTATTGTCATGTACTTGGGTAGCAGAGCCTCTCCCACTTCAATTTGGCCATGTCAGCAACTTTCACAGAAAGTTCATTGGTGAGTGGTGACATCTGCAGATAGTCCAACTCCTGCAATGACAAGGTGCCTTTACTCAAGGTTGTCTCAATCTACATCCAAGTGAGAATCCAAGGAAGCAGTCCCTCATGCATCTACCCCTGTTCATCAAGGATTCAGATCATGTGGGAAGTGACATCAACTTGCTGCAAGAGGTTGCTATGACATTTAGACACTGGAACATGCACATAACATTTCAGCAACATATGCTGTACTTCTAAAGGGAATTATCATTATAGTTCACCAAACCTTACTGAACACTGGGAAATGCATGTAACATTTCAGCAACACATGACCTACTTTTAAAAGGGATCATCTTCATAGATAATATGATAGTTTTCACAGAACCTTACTTGATTGCAACTTCAAAGGGGGTGGAAGTGTCCCAAACACCCAGTCCCAAATAGGAGATGTGATGCCAAACCCATATGATTGCACCTTGAAATGATGGTTCAGGTGATATCTCTACAACATCCAACAACACCATATCAAACTCTTGTAATGATCCAAGGCCTACTTGGAGTTGTTTGTCACACTTTCACTCTTCTTTCATCCATCTGAAACAAACTTCACATTTAATTTACTTGCACAGTAATCAAATTGCCAAACAGGAAAACAAAAGAGTGCTTGACACATTTTTTGAACACCAGTCACAGGCTTTTGCTGTTGAATCAACACATCTGCAAAAGACAGGTAGTGCATCTACAAAGCAAAACACAATTGAGCAACATGCATGCTAGAAAGTCAACAGGAAAATGAGAAGGTGATCATCATCAACCATTTCTCACCTTGATTCTCCTTGTAAGTTTATTGATTGGAGATCCATGATGAATGAAGTAATGTGAAACATCATAAATAATGTAGCCCAGTAGGCCTCCACCAAATACAGAGGGAGACCATCTCCAAGAGAAAAAAAGAGACAACACTGCATAGATCTGATAAGAACAAGAAGAAATTTGTCAGAAAAATGCAAGAGAACAACCACCAGCAGAAGCAAAAACGACCAATCTCCTCCCAAAGAAATTACTCCTGTACCATTAATGAAGTCACCAGAAAGCGTGATTGACAATAAGAATCCATAAACATACTTTAACCTGATCCCAAATGCTCCATTTAAGAAAGAATTAATCTAGCTTGTCATGCATCAAGAAACACAACTGGCATTGCCACAAGACAAGGCTTGGCATTGAAAAGGTGTTCATGTGTGCGAAGTTGCAAATAAATAACTGATTCAAAAGACAAGTCCTGAGCATAAGCTTCAAGAGCTTACAATTATCGAAAATACAGCTGTGAGGGCTGGGGGGAAGACTAGACGATAGCCATCCATTGGATGTTTATGATGGCAACCATGAAGTAAGTAATGAACTGTATTCCACCTGGTCCCTTCCAACATTGTCAGAAATTGTGTTGCAATCACAATCTACTGTTCATTCATGACTCCTCAGTTGCTGTTGAACAGTGAGCCCTAAATTGAAAGCCTGAAAACAGCTAAGACTACTAACTCCTCGAAAATCTCACGGTTACATTGCATGAAAATGTCACATCACAAACAAGAAGAATGAGCAGAGAATCCCAAGCTTATCTTCATCATGCACCTGTGGTGGCAGAATAGCAAACCATTGGACTCACCAGTAACTTGATGTCTTCACATGGAAGAGAAACCGATGAAGGAAGTACTCAATGAATGTCCAGATAAATATTCCAGTGGGCACAGTAGTGAACAACTTCTCCAATGGCAGGCCCCTTTGCAGAGCCACCACTTGAGACCAAAACACAACAGGCATCCACACCAGGGGAATGACCCACCACAATGTCTTTGTAAGAGACTGCAACCAGAAGCCATGGGATTTTATCAGTTCAGTTCAGTATATCAGTAACTAGCTTCATCAATGTGACATGCCACAAAGCTACTCCTCTGCAAAGAGATTAGTGATTCATCCATATCAGTTCTCGTGCTTGTCCACCTTACAGGCCAACTGTCTTGCAATGTGATAAAGCCCGTATGGTCAATGAAGAGAAAAGATCAGAGAGAACTGGCGAAAGGATCTGCACCTCCATAAAATCGCTTTGAAAGAAACGAGGACTCTCCTTGCACACAATTGATTGATGCACCCACTTTTGATAACCATCGCCCAGATGCCCAACCTGAAGATGCAACACGTCTTTCATCGGTGTAGAAAGACTTCTAACAGTGATACAGACAGTGCACACAAATGCTACATTTCACCACGAGAAACACGCACTATATGACACTCAAGTTATCGAAAACTAGGTTCTCGAAGGAAGATCTAGAAGCTGACCTTCAACAGAGATAAGATACGGACGGAGATGAGCCCCTTACCTGAAACACGAGCGGTTTGCTTAGATCAACCGTGTAAACATGGGAAGTGTCAACCTTTCCATCAAGCAGATGCCCTGCCATTGCGCTGCCGTTTTCACAAACCCAGCTACAGACAGTTGCGCCGGCACTCACACCACTTCGTTATAAGACTCGGGTGAGAATCACGTTCTCAAAAATTCTCTGGACTCACACATTACATCCGTACTCCAATGGCCTCACTATTTCTCCACTTCCATGCCCCGTTTCAATCCGCTGATGCTCTCTCTTCACTCGTTTCTACAAACCTCCGTCCAATAGAACTCGCTCCTCGGATCGCTTTCATTAGGTGGTGCTACAAGAGCTGCAACGAAGTAAACCTGCCTTATCTTCAAGAACCACTACAGTTGATATCCTCTCAAGTGAGTTGCATATTGCATTGTGCTGTAGACGAGGTATTCTTCCAAGTCTGCGTTCGACTACATGCGCAGCGTATCGTAAGGACGAACGGAAAGTCGGGAGGGGGGGAGGGAAGAACCGCAAGAGGGGGAGGAAGCAACGCAGCGTTGGCCTCCACACTAAACCCTAAACTCCGAACGTGACGTAGGCTGGAATATCGAATATTTTCTGCACAAGTCATAGTGTAAAACTCGGGAGATTTGCAGCTCCAATATTTATAGCCTACTATTCTGTTGCCTACAGAAATTTCCAATCGTCTGTGAAGAAAAAGTTGAAACAGGCCAGGTTTGCATGTGCAGAGGGTAGAATCGCCCATCATCAAACAATTTTCAACATTTTCCTAATTGAGTAATTTTTGTGGTGTTGGAAGCGCTAGGTGGATGGTGAAAATTTTCTCGAGTTTTAGAATCAGAGGATCAATGTGTGAGGATTTGACCTGGTTCGATTTTTTAAATGTTCATTTCTACCTTACTAGACTTTTGTAAATGTTCCTCCTCTCAATGAGAAGGCTATCAAAAAGTTTGTGATATGGCGTTCCTTTATTGGCTTTTGATTGTGGCCTTGTTGAAGTTATATGTTTAAAAATCATTTCTACCCTTCAAAAAGAGCCCAATTTTATTAACATTTTGTACCAAAAAATTGAAACGTTTTGGGACTCTGGACTCATAATGTGGCAGTTCATATGAAAACATTAAGACTTCGGACTTATTTTCTTGCATTCTTTCTCACAATATGCAAGAATGTTTGAATCCTAGAACAATTAGAGCTCCATTGTAATCCATTTCCCTTGTCATGTTTCAATTTTTGTCAAAAGTTCAAAGCAGGTCACAACATAATCATTGCACTTTAATGAAAAGAAACCTTTGAGAATGGTTAAAGAATTAAGTATAAATTTAAACTATGTTCACCTTTCATCTAACTTCAAGTTTTAACTTGCCATCAACCTAGTTTTGGTGTTTTTTAACCTCAACTAATTAAATGACCTACTACAGCTATAGTTTTAAGGTCACTTTAGACAATGGTCGAAAAAGGAGGGTCCAATGAAATTGAACATTCTTATTGGTCAAGAATTTTAAATTAGTCCCAAGGCATTTAGACAAGGGTTTAGGACCAAGACAAATCAATATGTGATTTAGCCTACATGGCATCATTTTAGAGGGAAAACCAATTGGTCCAAAGCAAAAAAGAAAAAAACTTTACAAAAGAGCTCAAGGTTTAGATAACCAAAATGTAAGATCCAAGGTTGCTCATTTTTTTGTGTTTTGTTATTTTTCATTAAATCTTTTTATGCTTGTTACTCAAATTATGTGAGCATGGAAGACATCCTATAAATTGAGGACATTATTGAAAACACACCAACTCCCCATTTTTTATTAATTCTAAAGTTAACATGGTTGGTTTTGTGAAGCTTCACAAGGTGGATGCTAGAAGGAATGCATTTTCAAAATTAAAAAAAGACCAAAGATTAACTTAGTCCTCTCACATGTCAATCACACATAATTTTCGATATTGGACCTTTCTAAAGTACAATGAGTGTGTTTAAAGGCTTGGGGGAGAATCCCAAGCCTTTAAACACACTCATTGTACTTTTAAAAATATATAATTTTTTTAATGTGAAGAAAGATCTAGTTCAAAATTCAATTTGTTTCAAAGATCCTTGGGCTTTTGCTCCCTAGACCTTTGTTTAAAGTGGCCTTTAATGCTTATGTGCTTCACAACTAGATAGATGGTTCATGACATCATATGGCCAAGTTCAAATAATTATTACATAATTCATAACCTTTATTTGATATTTTTAAAGTTTAATAAGACATGAATCATGACATAAGTTTTATTGCAACCTTCACCTTGGGCTTATTATAACCAAGGTTAAAGCAACAAACACTAAACAAAAGTAGGAAATTAAATGCAATATCAATCTTGATGCAATTGTAAGACAATGTTCAACAAGAAAAATATTTTGTAATTTTTATTATTATACTTGAACTGTGATTGACAATATAAAGGTGAAAGCATGGTAAAGAATATGCAAAAAATAATGTAAACAACAAAATACAAGGGTCTTTGAATAAAAGGACTAACAAATAAATGATTTTATGGGGATAACAATATTATTTATGGGTACATAAATTTTTAACTCTTTTTTGCATGAACTTCAAATATTAAATTATTGTAATCATGTTTTTAAAAAGTACTTGCAAGTACTTGAATTGGGAATAAAATTTGTGGTAGCTTGAAAAATAAATTCAAATATTTGAAAGTAGGTGAAATGTTTTTGCATTTTTTTTTTTCAAATACCTTGATATTGATGTGGTGAACATTCTAATATAAATTGTTTGGTTAATGGAATTTTTATTCATAACTAAAATCATCCCCAACCTTTTGAAAAATGATTTTATTGTTGGGGATATTTTTGGGGTACATTTTGAAGTCCAAATGATATGACAAAATATATATTGACAAGTTAAAGGGAGATGCCCATGAAGAAAACTAAAAGTTTCATTTATTTTGAAATGTTAAAGGAAGGTTAGAAGTTTTTTACACTGTTTTTTTTCTTGTTTTCAAGTAAAAAACAAGGTAATAAGTATGTCCAAAATATCTTGTTTGCACCCATAATTATCTTTCTTACACAATATTTCCAAGGAAAAGTAAATGATTTAATGGTTAAAATCTCTCTTTTAACAAAAAAGAACATGCATTACTATAATTCATGGTTTTTTAAAATGTTCAAGTTGACTGAATTGTCCAATTTGATTAATGCACATGTCCACCTTGATTAGAGGCCCAAATCTTAAACATGCATAACTTTTTATTAATCAACTTGACTATAATGACCTACTTGAATGTGTCAAATGATACATCTAGTCAAGTTAGACTAAAAAGTGACAACCTTGGTCAAATAAGCCAAGGGCCTAGTCAAAAAAGGACATGACAAATGAACCTATCAATTAGGCAACCTAGTTTTGTCATTTAAATAATTGACCCCCCTACCCAACAATCTTATAATTTAGATCCATTTGCCAATGTGGCTATTAATCTTAATATTATTTAAGTTTAATGTTTATATAACCTAATTGGCTAACTTGTAATTTAAGAACAAAGTGAATTATTTATCAATTTCAAGAGGGTCTATTATTATTTTTTATAAATTCATATAACCTATGTATATGTATATTGGTATTCAAATTATATATATATATATATAAGGAAGTTGAATTACAAACGTCCACTTCTTGTGAGTAAAAAAATTATATAAATAATTTCAAATTTTTAATTCTTGCAAAGAAAGTTGTCTACCAACAAAACCTCACACCCCCAATCCATTGCAATATTAGTTAGGATGTTAACATGTTGAAATTTGAATCATTGTATACCCAAGAAATTTTTTCAATAAAATCACAAAGACTTTACTTCTTGACCATGCTCATGGAAGACAAATTTGAGCCTAGGTCTTTACAACCAAAATGGGAGGTCAAACCAAAATGTTCCTACACAAATAGGATTGTACAAATCCCAAAGTTGAAGTTGGCTTAAACATAATGCTAATAAACATAAAGTTGGTGAGTCTAAACATGTCATTATCCACATCTCATCATCTATGTCCTAACCCTAGCCTTGGGCTTATGACCAAGGTAAGGGCTTGCAAGGGTGTGGGCCAAGAGGGAAGCCTAGGAATCACATCTCATGCTCCTGGGAATGTAGGAAAGTGTGAGGAAGTGAACCTTCACACTCCCAAATGAACTTTCACTTTGGGAATTGGAATCCCAATGGACTCTCGAATCTTTAAAAAGCAATTGCAAGGGTCAAAACCCATTAGATTGAGAAGTTACTCATACCATTGTTAAACTTTGAAAGTTGGAGTCCTGATGGATTCTCAAATTTTCAAAGAGCAATTACAAAGGTCAAAACCCATTAGATTGAAAAGTTACTTATATCATTGGAAAACTTTGGGAGTCGAAGTCCGATGGACTCTCGAATCTTCAAAGAGTGATTGCAATGGTCAAAACCCATTGGATTGAAAAGTTACTTATATCATTGGAAAACTTTGGGAGTTGGAGTCCGATGGACTTTCAAATCTTCAAAGAGTGATTGTAATGGTCAAAACGCATTGGATTGAGTTTTTACTTATATCATTGGAAAGTTCTTGGAACATAGATGTATAAAATGGGTTTGCATGACCCATTTGGACATTTAATAACACAAGTTATGGTTAAAAGAAGGGTCAAAATTTGACTATCATCCACTAAAAGTCATGAATCACCCCGATTTCCTTACGTGCAGTTGGCGTGCAACATATCATTGGAAAGCTCTCGACAAAGGCTACAACTTTGTTTTATACCTCATCTCAATTGGAGGTCTGCACACAAAATTATTGTCCCCAAAGTTACAAGAATCCCAACTTTGGGAATTTCGAAACTCCCACTTAGGAGTCCCGAGACAAAATGACATTTGGGTGTTAGTCTCGTGGCTAGGCACAGAGTATACCATAAGTCCAGGTCGTGGTTTGTCTTGTGAGTCTGTGGTTGCCCATGGTTCATCTCGTGAGTCTGTGGTTGCCCGTGGTTCGTCCATGCACCAAAATGTTCCAACTATGCACTAACCAACTTGTTGTTTGATTTGTGCAAGTTCATGTGAGTAATTAAATTACTTGTCAATCTTCCTAATCCCATCTCGGAGCTTTAGCACGCCCTTCTACCCTTGAAGTGTTGCGAGCCAAGGAACACACCCCAATCCTCTCCTTCTGTTGTCTTCACCTTTGGACTCACAATTGAGTCCAGCAAGGAGCTTGGGGGTGCATCAATCTAGGAAATCTAAAGACACCTCCAAGCCCTTATGTAAGGTCAAATATTTCATGTTGTGCAGATACACATACATTAGTGGCAACTTGAATCATGTACTACCATTGTCATTACTTTTGTTAACCCCTTTTAACCAAATCTACCTACATAATGACACATGAATTTTGTCATATTGGTTTACAAACAATTTGGCCCTTGTGTTGCATACATTAACAAATGGGATATCTAATCAAATGAAAACATAATTTTTTATTGAAAAGAAACAAAAAGATGATGTTCACAACATGGAACATAACATCAATAACTCTTCAAGGTTCTTGTCACATCAAAGACACAAACTTGTGCAATGAAAAAAAAAACCAAACCATCAACACCAAGGTATTTAATTAAGAGACCAAACCAAAAAAACCAAATTAATCAAAGTAAAGAAAGTAGTTAAACCTTGTGAAAGTAACCTAGTTTTCCTACTTTAGTAATTAATGAAAACCTAATTAGTTGAACTTGAATTCTTGACATTCCCCTTTAAACTCAAAGCCACTTTTAGTACACCAAACATTTTTAAAAACTTCCTTAGCTTGACTATACCTAAAATTTATGAAAATGTTAGCAACCTAATCTTTAATATCAAGATGAATAAGGTTAATTTCTCTTGTTATAACTTTTTTTTTTGACAAAATGATAATGCACCTTAATGTTTTTTGTCCTAACATGATAGATGAAGTTGTTAGTATGCTACTGATGTTATCACAATAAACGACAATATGAACATCCATTAACTATTCCAAATTTGAAAATAGTTGTTGTTACCATATTATTTCACATGTAGTGATTGTTTCACCTTTGTACTCAATCTTTGTGCTTGATAGTGCAATTGTTGGTTATTTCTCACTGCTCCAACAAATAGCACCACCTCCAAAAAAAACATGAAAGCACTAGTTGATCTCCTATTTGAAATTATTAACCTAATGAACATTCGTGTATCCACGTACTTGTAACTAATTCTTGGCTTCATAAAAAATTCCACACTACAAAATGTGTTTTATTTACTCAATATGCGCCTCACTACATCCAAATGTGGATTTCATGGTGTTTATATGAATGGATTCACTACTCCAACTACATAACTCAAATTTGGCCTTGTGATGGTCATGTAAATGAAACTCCCCACTATGCATCTATACATATTGGTATCCATCACAAAGTCACTTTCATTTACATTCAACTTCACATTTTGCTTCAATGGAATTGAAATGGGTTTGCAACATGTTATCCAATACTTAGACAATTTGTTCAAGGCATACTTCCTTCGTAGTAACCATATCCATTTAGGGTACTAGATTACCTTAGTGTCGAAAAAATAACACGACTCTCCCAAATCTTTTATCTCAAACTTTTGTTTCAAAAGTTTTCTCAAATCAAAATTGTTTGCATCATTATCTCTTGTGATAATTAGGTCATCAACATAGATGACTATGATTACAATCTCACGATTTGTCTTTTTCACATAAAGTGAAAAATCTACATTAGATGTTTGAAATATGCTTGTGACAAGATATTGACCTATCTTGTCTAACTAATCTCTAGGTGTTTATTTCAAGCCATAAAAAGTTTTCTTCAATGTATAAACCAAATTAGGATGTGTTTGGTCCACATAACCTAGTGGTTGTTCCATGTACATTTTTTACAAATTTCCATGAAATAAAACATTTTTTACATCCATTTGATGTAAAGACCATCCTTTTGTTGTTGCCATAACAATAATTATTCTTATGGTTGTCATTTTTGCAAATGGACTTTAGGTCTCCTCACAATCTATGCCATAAATTTGGGCATAACCTTTGGCAACTAATCTTGTTTTGTATATGTTCATAGATCCATCTGCATGCATTGTGCTTAATTTTGTACACCCATTTGCACCTAATTATTTTTTTATACTTTGGTAAAGCTACCAATTCCCAAATAGCATTAACATCCAACGTCACCATCTCCTCATCCATGGCATTGTCCCACTCAAGGTTTCCAATTGCTTACTCAAAATAAATGGGTTCAACTATTATATAATTTTCACCATGTACGTGTAATGACGAGCTACAAAGCCATCATATGTGAATATTTGTGCATGGTACTTGACTTGTGTGGATATTTGTATTCCATTATTGTTGTCATGTGTTTTCAAAGTTTTTTTGGCCATTCGAGCTCTAAGAGTAACAACTGAAAGGACTTTTATCTCTTCATCCACACTCTTTTCTAAAACACTCAACTCATTGTCTACATGAAAAATTCCTTTCCATGGAGTGCTACTGGACCCATTAATTGAAAACTATTGTGGTTCACTAATTAATTATGATTATTGTTCCACATTTGATGAAACATCACCATTTCTAGCCTTTTCATATTTTGCTCTATTCATTGGTGAGTACTAACTAGCCATCTCATCAAACACAACATTTTTACTCACTTGCAACTTTTGAATGGAAGGGTTGAAACATTCATATCCCTTCTATTCTAAAGAGTATCCAATAAAGATACATTTATCAACTTTTAGGTTTAATTTTGATATTTTCTCACCAAGAACATGCATGTATGCAATGCAACTAAACATTATGAAGTGTGAGACATTTAGTTTATTGCTTGTGATTTTTCCTTGGGTGTCATGCCATGAAATGTTGTTATGGGTGTTTGATTCATGATATAAACTACACTTATTACTACTTCCGCCCAAAAGTAGTGTGGCAAATTCTTTTCATTCAACATAACATGTGTTATATTTACAATGTGCATGTTCTTCCTTTTAACAAGTCCATTTTGATATGGGGAAAACCTACATGAATATTTCCTTCAAATTTCATGTTTTTTCAAGGATTCACTGAATTCATTTAAAAAATACTCTCCCCTTCCATCAAACCTTAGGTATTTGATGTTCATGCCCTTCTCCATTTCCACCATTATTTTGAAATTAAGAAAGTGTTGAAACACTTCACCTTTGTGTTTCATGAAGTAAACCCACACTTTCCTTGTATGGTCATCAATGAGGCTCACGTAGTACATACATCCTCCCATGGATTCTATCTTTGTGGTCCACACATCTAAATTTATCATTTCCAAAGGTTTGGAATTTACATGAATTGTTTGAGCTAGGAATGGATGTCTATCTTACTTCCCCAATTGTCATGTTTCACAAACTTTTGGCATCACCACTTTTATTCTAAATTTGGGAAGACCTCTAACAAGATTTTGTTTCTCTATTAACTTTAGATGTTGGAGATTAACATGGTCAACCCATTGGTGCCAAATTCCAATGTCTCCAGCTCCTTTTCCATGTGTGAATAACATGGAATTCACCTCATGCATGTTCACATCCAAGGTGAACATCTATCCATTCCTTTTCCTTTTTGCAATCAATTTGCTTTGGTTTTTCATGTTCTCCACAAAACATTCATTAAAGTTGAATGTCATTTGTAAACCTTGTTCCACCATTTGGCCTACCAAAATTAAATTATTTATTATGGTTAAAACATGAAGTACATGTTTCAAGTACTTTGTTTGCTCATCTTACATGGACAATGACACCTTGCCAATTTGTGTGATGGGATGTGAAGTGTCATCACCAATTTTCATAAACCTTGGTATTTTCAAATCACTCATGTCTTTAAACCACTATTTATGAATAGTTATAAGGTTTGAAGTTCCAATATCCACATACAAGACATTGTTACTTGATACACCTTCTATCATTGGATTTGTCATGTGTTGCATTATGAATAGTTGTTCAACACCTTGATTATTAATTGATGCATAATTCCTTTACTGTAACTTTCCATTTTGTGCATCATGAATGTTCCTTTTGATAATAGTACTTTGCCATGTGCCCAAGTTTTTTGTAATAATATGAATTTGAATCGATGTTTAGTTGTTAACCACGATGATTTCCACCATAGCTTCCATGACTTCCAATTCCTTGAATTTTTTTTCATCCACCTCCATGCAGTTGACCTTCATGTTGATGATGTCCACCATGCAAACTTCCGTGTTGACCTCAAATTGAAGTTTTACCACCTTTACCTCTACTTTTACCTCTATTAATATTTGAATAAAAGGCATTTTCTTTTTATCCTCCACTGGATGAAATACCAATAGTTTTCATCTCTTCACTTATAAGTAAGGTTATCAATTTTTGGAAATTAGGAAATGTTTCTTGAATTGTAATTGAAATTTGAAATTGGTTATAGTATTTTCCAAGACCATTCAAGGTGACAATCACTAGATCTTCATCATTTATAAAAGCTTCTATAAATACAAGGACATTTGTAAAGTTTTTCACCTTTGTAGAAAATCATTGATGTTCATCTTGTTTTTCTCTAAATCATGCAACTTTTGTTTGAGTTGTATTTTGTGGGCTTGTGTATTAGTGTTGTACATCTTCACCAATTTATCCTGAGCTTGCTTGAATGATTTTTCATCTTGAATACGCACAATCATAAAATTGCACACATTCACAAAAAACCAATATAAGACTTTTGTAATTTTTTCATACTAAGTTTTGTTAACTTGAATTTGTTGTTGTGTGGGGTTTTATGGTAAAAGATAATTTTTCTCATCATCAATTATGAACTCTCAATAACTTTTCCCCATCCAAAAATTCATAACCTTAAATTTCCACACTTGAAAATTGTTATTATTTAATTTTTCAATTGCAATTTGAGAAATATCGTCCATCATCTTTTAAGGCAATATTCAATGTCTTCATGGGGTTTCACAAACGATCAATTTTAGGAAATGATTTTCTTTCCTTCCTTGGATTTATACGATTAAGTTTAGGGTTTTCCTTCTTTAGGTTTTTAAAATTAGGGTTAGGGTTGAACAAGATGGACCTTGCATAAATATATATGTTTTGAGTATTATACGAAGTTCTATATTATACATAGGTTTAAAAAATATGTACGTATCTTGTATAATATCTTGTATGATATTAAAACATGATTACATACCAATTTTTTATATGAAGGTCTTGATAATTTATTTGTGTTTCATAATTTTTAAATTCCTTCCTTCAAGTTCTCCCAAATTATATTTGTTCCATTCCAAAATTTGTTTTGATATCTTCTCAATATAAACTTTTGTCACTAATAACCTTACAAAGCTACACCACTCACATATGAGCTCAAATCGATTTGAAATTTTAGTAGAACATGAAAAACTATGTGATTATCATCTTTCAAAATTTTAACTCATTTAACTTCATAAAATGAAAGATCTTGTTACTTTCATGAAACCATTTCAAACTGGGACCCAAACACAAAATGACTTATAACTTTTTAAACAACTTTAAACCCCTTGAAATTTTGGGAGACACATTAAATATATGTCCTTCATATCTACTCAAAATTTCAACCCTATTCATGACAATCATAAAATTTTATCAGTTTATCAAAAGATTTATCAAAATTGAGGCTAAAACTTTAGATACTCGAATTTTTTTCAATACATATCCAAATGGCATGAAATTTCTCCCACATATGTAATATTTTTACTATTTATAAGATCCCAAAGTTACACATTCAACAACATTAAAAAAAGGAGATATGACCAAAAAATTAGATTTGACACAAAATTTTCAAAAGTTTAAAATTTTCACAAAACATATTATTTTCTTTTAAATATTTGAAAATATAAGCATCTTATAGTCTTCTACAATCCCTTCAAGTTTCACTTCAAGATCTTTTCACAGCAAGTGTAGATCTAGATTTAAAGATCTGGCTTTCATAACTTTTGATGTGTTGATCTCCTCTCACCTCCTTTTTTTGACTATTTCACTTCTTATTTTTTCTTTTACACTTGACAAACTCCTACAATATTACTAAAGATTCTCAAGCTCTAATTCTAAAAACTTTTTAGCTCTAGATTTCTTTCAACTTTCTCACCAAATAACTTAACTCTAATACCATGTTAAAAATAAGAGATGTAATCAAATGCAAATATAAATATTTATTGAAAGGAAACTAAAACATGATGCTCACAACATGGAACATAACATCAATAACTCCTCAAGGTTCTTATCACATTAAAGACACAAACTTGTGTAATGAAAAAAAGAAAGCCAAACCATCAACACCAAGGTATTTAACTAAGAGACTAAACCAAAAACAACCAAACTATTCTAGGTAAAGAAAGTAGTTAAACCTTGTGAAGGTAACTTAATCACTTTCCTGTTCCAATAACTAATGAAAACTTAATTAGTTGAACTTGAATTCTCAACACCAATAATATTGTTCTACTTGACACCATTGATAAGTTTGATCCTAACCTAGTATTTGTTAACATTATAACTTGAAGCCATATATGTTTATTGAAGATAGATATTTACAACTTGTATTAACTAAACTTAATGACATGGTTATTGATGAACCTATTCAAATAAAAGAACACAAACCATTACTTATTGAGAATGCAAGTTCTGGATTTGTAGAGTTTGAACTTATTAATAATTGTTTAACATGTGGAAGTATTATTCGAACAAATGTACATGTTCATTATCATAATGATGTACCTATTGAATTTAACTATGTACCTGATTACAATGATCATAATGACACATCTAATAAGGTACCTATAGATGTCTATACCCTATAAATCTACAACCTTAAAAGTTGCGTCTATTCACCATTGTAGAATTGTTATCAGTTATAATTTTATAATGAACCATTGCATCTTTTGTTCTACCTTTTTGTTCTTGATTTTTTTTTTGGCTACTAAAGGTAATGAGTGAAAACGTTTTTTAAAAGTTGAAAAGAAAAATAAGAAAGAAAATTTGAAAAGAAAGCTTAAGTAACTAGGAGAAAACAAATGGAAAAAGACAATGTGTCACAACCCTAAACTTGGGTTTACGACCAAACAAGGGCTTACAAAGGTGCGGTCAAGAGTGAAGCCCGAGACTCACATTTCATGCTCTTGAGAGTATAGGAGAGTGTGAGGGAATGAACCCACACACTCCCAAGTGACTCCCACTTTGGAAGTTGGATTTTTGATGGACTTCCGAATCTTTAAAGATCAATTACAATAATCAAAATTCATTAGATTGAAGATTTCCTTAAGTCATTGAAAAGTGTTTAGAACTTAAATGTCTAAAATGGGCTTGCATGACCCATTTGAATATTTAAAACATAAGTTATGGCCAAAAAAAGGGCCAGGAGTCAAACTATTAATTTGATTATCAACCATTAAAAGTCAAGAACCACCCTGATTTATTTGTGTGTAGGTGGCGTGCCACATATTGTTGGAAAGTTATCGCCGAGGGCTACAACTTTTTGTCAAACCTCACCTCAACCAAAGGTCTGCACAAAAAGTTATGGCCCTCCAAAGTTGCAAAAGTCCTAATTTTGAGAATTTTGGGACTCCCAACTTGGGAGTCTCGAAACAAAATGACATTTGGGTGTAAGCCCCATGGCTAAGCACAAAGAATACTATAAGGGGGAAGGTGATGGTTTCCCCCAAGTCCAAACCATGGTGAATCTTACGAGTCCATGTTTACTCGTGGTTTGTCTATGCATTAAAAGTGCTTCAACTATGCACTAACCAACTTGTTGTTTAATTTGTGTAGGTTCGTGTGAATAATTGATTCGCTTGTCATTCATCTTAGTCCCCATCTCGAAGCTTTAGCATGTCCCTATATCCTTGAAGTGCTATAAATTAAAGAGCATACCCCCAACTCCTTATCCTTTTGTTGTTTTCACCTTTGGATTCTTAGTTGAGTCTACTAAAGAATTTGGGAGTGCATCATAATGGAACAAGTTCATTTAATTGGAGCAATTTACATCAAACCTCTAGTTTTGCATGAACCTAGAACAAAAGAACTTAATTTTTTTGAACAAGAACATAAAAATAAAGAGTTAAAAGTAACTTTTATTTTTAAAAAAAGAACTACTACTTCTATAACAACATTAGAATCACGAGTTATAGTTATTTCAAACTTAGAGGAAAAGGTGGAAATAGTCTTTCAACCTATTGTTGAGGAGCAAACAACCCAAGCTCTTAAATCAAAACTTGTGGAGGAAGAAGTTGAGTTGTAACAACCTATGAGCAGATATAGTGGAGAAGAATTTTTCTAAGAGTGTTTTGGAAAAAAACCTATTTGTAATGTTATTCATTAGCACCCACAATCAAGTACCAAAGCCATGATGAAAATAAAAGGAAAAAATCTTGCAAAATAACAAGTTGAAAAACTTGTTAAGAAGAAAACAATGTCTAAGGTGAAGGAGACCCAAAAAATGTTATCGTTGATGAAGATGAACACCAACAAATTCAAATGGGCTAGACAAGCTGATTTTGGGAACCTATTCACCCTATAGTGGACTGCACCACAAGAAGACTTATTATAAGATTTTTTATGAACCTTGGAAGAATTGAAATATGGAAGAATCCAAGGACAAGTGGGTGGTCAAGAAATTTTGATTGATCAGGTACTTATTCATGAACAACTTGAAATTTCCAAAGGAAGTGCAACAAATGTTACAAATGCAACATTTGATGAAACAAAAACCACTTTGAAGAAGATTACATGTCCACATGCTTTTGTGAAAAATGAAAAATGGAGTGTACTTCGCATGAAAGAGGAATTTCCTATGAAATTTGTAACCATTTTGTAAATAATTTATCAACAAAAAAAGTTAGTCTATTTTAACAACATGATTATTATTACTTTTGACCTGGTTAGTAGAGGACAACATATTAATTTGTGTTCTATAGTTTTGACCCAATTATTGGTTGAGTTAACTCGCTAAACAAAATGCCAAAAGAAAATAACAACTAACCTAGTTTCTAGTAAGACCAAAACAAACAATTATTATTTGAGGCCTATCATAGATATTTTGTGTAGGAAGTGGTTCCCATTATTTGAGGTGCCCTCACCAAGAATAATAACCCCATGAGAACTTGTGTCATTAGCCAATTAAAAACGACGGGTTGCTAAGGAGTAACATGTAGTTCAAGAGCAACATGTTTCATTTGAACTTGTCACAAGGGAGCAATTCTTTAAGGAAAGAAGACCAACATGTTCAACCATAGCTTCGCCTTTACTAGTATGATAGTTTCATAAATTGAAAACATGCACAAAATTGCTTACACCGAGGGACAGGTTAAGTCCTAAACTTGTTACTTCACCACTAAGAAATAAGTCTAAAACTATTTTAAAGTCATAGGCTGTTCATTAAGAGGAGCATGAGGAGCAAACTTGTTTAGATGAAAGGGAGGTGGAGGTGGAGAAGAGCTTCAAACAATAACTACATAAGGCAACCTAAAGGAAAAACCTAAACCCAATCTAAACCAAGTAATTGATAACATTCAGGTTAAACTTGTTGAACATGTGGTATTTATTATAGAGTTTAAACAACCTATAGTTATACCTACAAAAGCATCACAACCAATTCAACATGTAGTTGAAAATGTTCATGTAAAAAACTCATAGTTTTTTATAACCCAATCTATCCCAATTTTTAATCATTCCATAGATAACTTGAAACAAATTAGTATGTTTTTAAAGCAAGTTGCCCAAAATGCCACAACTTGGTTAGGGACATTGCAAAAACTTGCCAACCTTAGAATTGAGTATGAACAAATCAAGGAAAATTTGTTTGAGACCAACAATTGCTTGCAAACTTATAACATAAAGCTAGAAACAATGCAACAAACCCTTAAATTTTGTGACAAAAAACTGGTCATAATCAAGGGGCAATTGAATAAGGTCTAGCATGAGAACCAAAACCTATCCAACAAATTAAAAAAGGCAGAACATGCCGTTAGCAAAATTGAAAACCTACAACATGAATATGCCAAGTTTAATAACCTCAATTGGAAAATTCACAACAATTTGAACATCTCCAAATTGACTTTGAATAATGCAAAACTACAAAAAAATGGAGGAATAGAGTATGCAACAATAGAGTACCATAACTAGTTTGGAACAAACATGTTTAAAGTTCAAGGAACAACAAGTAGTTGCTCACTATTAAGGGTGTTTTTTATCACTTTTTAGTTTCACATGTTCTCTTCAAATTTCTATATCTAATTTATTGAAATTATTAACAAGTTATTTTAAATTTAATATTAAAACACAACAAACATTGTGGTTTATTGCTTATACATGAAAAACAACATATTTCAAGCTTGGATTCTAAAAAAAAAAAAAACTTCACAAGGAAATCAAAATAAACATGATTCAAAATTCAAAAACTCCTCAAAAGTTATAAAAATAAAAAGATGAGGATCTTTTTCTATCTCCAAGCCCTCCTAGTTTTATCAATTCATAATGTTGTTTATAATTTAAACAATCATTAACCAATACAACTTCAAAATCAGAATAACAAGTTCAAATTCGCATGTTTTGTTTATTAATTAATCATTATAATAGATTGTTACTATGTCTTGTAATAAACTGGTCAATTTAAAACATGGTGACCAAAAAATTAAAATCCTTTAATCATACTACTTCATTAATTTCTCGTTGGTTTAACTAGTTGTTATACATACTAAAGAATTGGGATAACATTACCCCCACTTGATATCTAGATTTCTCCCTTGAAATTAATCACCTATAATTACATGTTTAACACTTGTAACTAAATCATCAACAAGTTTGTTACAACCTTAGCCTTGGGTTCATGACCAAGGCAAAGGCATAAAAAGGTGTAGGTTGAAAGTGCAACCTAGGAGTCACATTTGCACTCTCGAAAGTGTGAAGGAATGAACCCACACACTCCCAAGTGGACTCCCATTTTGGGAGTTGGAATCCCTATGGAATCCCCAATCTTCAAAGAAATATTTCAAGGGTCAAAATTCACTATATCAAAAAAAAATTTATACCATTAAAAAGCTCTTGAAATTTATATGTCTAAAATGGGCTCACATGACCCATTTGAGTATTTAAAACACATGTTATGGCCAAAAGAAAGGCAAGAAATCAAAGTGCCAATTTGACTCCTGCTCATTAAAAGTCTAGAGATGCCCTAAAATATGTGCGTTCAAGTGGCATGACACATATTGTTGGAAAGATCTCAACAAGGGCTACAACTATGCTTTAAACCTCACCTAAATTTGAGGTCTGCACAAGATGTTATGACCCTCCAAAGTGTCGGGAGTCCTAGTTTTGGGAATTTCAAGATTCCCAACTTGGGAGTCCTAGGACGAATGACATTTGGATGCAGCCCTCATGATTAATCATAGAGAATATTATAAGAGGGAAGGTGGTGGCTTCCTTCAAGTTCGAGTCATGGTGAATCTTATGAGTTTGTGTGTGTTCATGGTTCATTCTTGCACCAAAAATTGTTTCAACTATGCATTAACCAACTTGTTGTTCAGTTTGTGCAAGTCTATGTGAAAAATTGACCCACTTGTCATTCGTCCTAATCCTCATCCTAAAGCGCCATCATGCTCGTCTACCCCCAAAATGCTGGGAGCTAAGGAACGTACCAACTTTTTTTTTGGTTGTTTTCATTTTCTGACGCACTCCCAACTCCTTAAAGGACTCAAATGTGAGTCCAAGTGAAAGACAGCGGAAGAAGGAGGAGTCGGGATGCGCTCCCTAGCTCACAACACTTGGAGGGGTAGAGGGGCGTGTTGGAGCTCCGGGATGGGACTAGGAAGAATTGACAAGCTTATTCACTCACACGGGCCTGCACACAACCCACACAAAGTGGTTAGTGC
>Ga0209208_10000300_pt1 | contig 60704 bp, 38 predicted proteins | sample S1TSphfallax_3_FD_187694 | JGI IMG/M metagenome (GOLD analysis project Ga0209208, IMG submission 187694) | Host-associated microbial communities from peat moss isolated from Minnesota, USA - S1T2_Fd - Sphagnum fallax MG (SPAdes) (version 2) | ecosystem: Host-associated > Plants > Peat moss >... | reverse complement strand
TTTCAACTTTCAAAATAAAAAATAAAAAATTATCTATATATATATATATATATATATATATTTCAAAATAAGTTTTGATGGAAAGGATTATTCTTATAGTTGTCTATTTGTATGTGTAAAATTTCACAAAAAAAATTCAGTAAAAAAATATTTTATAGTATTTTTTTATAATTGCAACGTTGTGCCAAAAATGTTGCAAACTAAAAATGTACTCTGATTAATAATTGAATTATTCATATGTGCATCAATTTCATATCATAATGGTAGATTATGATGTAAACCAACATTAATTGAAAATTTTCACTGCAAAAGATTTTCCCAATATCTACCATGATGCATCAAATTTAAACAAGTACTAAAAATAACCACTTTATAGTTTTTTATGTACATTATAATATGCATTCACCCAAACATGTGATGAAAACATTCACATGTTCTTGTTTAAATGCTTTAGGGTTTGGGAACTTGATAAAATCATTGACTACTTGACACATTCCTCAAAGATTTTTAAATTTGAAGGTTAAATGATTGTGCCATGTATAGATGCAACATGAAAGGAGTAGGTGTGACATTTTGTCTTGTAAAGAAGGGAAGAATAATGAACATGCAAAAGGGAAACCTAGAAAATGAACATAAGATTGAAAGATTCGATCCATGTCATTGCCTAAAACATTGACATCTCCAAAGTCCAATTTATAAAACAATGTTGAATGTCTTCTTTTAAGAAAACTTCAAGATGGGGGGGGCGGGGGGGAGAGAAAGTGCACTTGCAAATATATATTTTAAAAAAAATAGATTGTGCATTCATTGATTGAATGAATTTGAAAATGATTTTCTTAAGATGAATGTACTTTAAAGTTGTCCAAAATTAACAACAAATGGTCAATTGCATGCAAAGTCCATACAAATCCATAAAATGTGTTCAACTTAACCAACATGGTTGTTACTTTGTAGTGTGAAAGCGTGATAAAATACACAAAAAAGTTGACAAACTAAAGGTGAGTTTAAAAAGGAAACATTTTTGGCATAAGTACAAGAAACTAGAATTTTAAAATATATTCAAATTTCACTATGATTTTTTTTTTTTGGCATTGAATTTAATATACATTGATTACAAAATTTGAAAAACTTTTGAATAATAAAAGTAAAAAACAAGTACTTTTGAAATTGGTTGGTCAAAATGGTGTTTAGAAGTACTTCTTCATTAGAAAACTTAACGAAATAAACATTTACTAAATTAAAATACAAAAATCATTGTATATTCAAGCAAGGAATTGGAAAACATTAATATTTCTCCGTGTTATAACATACTTCAAACAAATGTTACACTATGAAAATTAAGTAAACTTCAAAAGGTATTTGCATTTTTAAACCTATTTTTAACCAACTTTTACAATGCAAATTTTGAAACTCAATGCACAATAATGAAAAATATCTTGTTGATCATTTATGTAAAAACAATGAATGTATAATACTTTTATGTTGGGTTCCATTGCTACCTTTTATCAACTTAACTTGAGTAGATTGCAAAAGTAAATTGTTTGCGTGCTTATTTTGCTTTGACCTTCTAAGATGCCAATATTGTAATATTTTACCAATAAATGTTCACCCACTTGCAAACCTTCCCAAATTTAGGTCGAAACTTACATCAAAAGACCAATGTTGGGTAGGTATGGAACATGCATTTAAAATTGGGCTAGGTGTTTGATGGGTTTTTGCAAAAAAACCAACCAAATGTCATCCAAGGTGATATATGCCTCCTTAGTTCTCATTTTAGTGAGAACAATTCACTAAAATTTATCTTATAATAGAAATGTAAAATATGAAAACCACCGAAAGTACTAAAAAAAACCCAAAGGCAATTCTCAATTTTAAAGGTCTAGGATTAAAAAGGCACCTACCCTAAGGGTAGGTAATATCCAATCCTTTTTTTTATTGGTTGTGGGTGCATCCCGAAGTTCAATGTTTTTATTTTAATGGATCACATTGATTGATATTTCTTTTAGTGTTCCCGAATGTGTTGGTACCAACACATTAATATGAGAAAGGTTTCGGTTTAGATCACCTATATGCAATATAGGACAAATTATGGTGTTAAATTGGAGAAGATCTTGAGTGCACATTTCACACCTCATTGTTTGAGTAGAATAATTTCAATAATTGATTTGTGAAAACCATTGGATAATTAATTGTTCTTACATTTGTGAGAATTGGTAACTTGATAACTACATTAATTTTCTACAATAATGTTTTTTCAAACCTTGGAAAATTCCCATAAAACCTTTTTGTTAAATGGAAATAATTGAGCTAGTTCTTACAACTTTATGAAAAAAACCAAAAACACTAGTTTTCACAAAAAATGTGAAACTTGCCCAACATTGCAAAACACATTAATGTCATCTTTTGTAGTGGATGCAATTTTGAAGTCAAAAGAAAAACCCATAAAGTCCACATGAACAAAACCCCAACTACAAGTTTAAAAAAATATTCTTCGACCAAAAAATTTTGAGAAACAAAAAAGGGAAAGGACTATGTAAAAGTCCATAAATTTAATATTTTGGTTAAAGCTTTAAAGAAAAAGGTTTCAAATAGAACTTCATTATTTCATTCATCAACATACATTTAGTCACTAAAAAAAACTTGGAATGAAATTCAAAATCAATTCCTCAATTTCTTTCATGTTCCAATTAGGTAATTAGTCCATGTTTTTTAACTCCAAAAGTTCATTAATGAAAATGAATATATTAGGCATAATCATAGTTGGGGTATTCATTTTCAACATAGGATTCAATGATTCATTTTTCACTATTTAACAAATATAAAATCTACACAAAAAAAGTTAAATGAGTTTTTTTTTCATAATTCAAATTACGATAATATGTATGGTGGTAGCATTTATTTACATGCATATGTAACTATGCATCAGAATTTTGGTAAGAAACAAAAAATGTAGAAAATATGTACATAACACAATTACATGAAATCTTGTCCTTTTGAACCCCTTCCCCGTGCAACAAGATGTTTGACTTTATCACAATTTCACGAATCTTGGGTTTTCATTCACAAATAATAAATTTTTGCACTAATTGTTGGAGGCAAATGAATGGTGTCACAATGTTCACTATGTTGTTCACTAACATGGAAATTACAATCCCAATGTATATTTTTTGGTAATTCAAATGTTAATAAAAAGCCTTGTTCCTAAAGCACAAAAATGTTCTAGTGGCTTTCTCCGTGTCTTCTCCACTACCAATGTCACTACATATGTGTATTCACATATAACAAATTATTCTTCTAACTAAATCACCAAATGTTCTTGTGATTTTATCCATATCTTGTTCGCTATCAATGTCACTACATATGTGTATCCATTCACACACAACAAGCTTTTGTTACCAATACAATGCACTTTGCACCCATTGAAATGAGGATTTTATTTTTTTTCAACTTCATTGTGATAAGATTTTGAATGTCATAGTTTTTACTTACATCACAATGTTAATTACACACATGATGTGAGATTTTTTCTCCACCATGATGAAAACTTGAATGTCTCAATTTTAGCTAACTTCATGACACGTTTCACACATAATAGGAGATTTTTTTTTTTAAATTAAAAAATTTATTTATCAATGTTGTCAATGTTGATTAGTATTTCAATTCAAAATAAATTCAATTGTGCCCTACTAATTTTGAACTATAAAAACATAGTTTATATTATATTAACCTAGGTTTAGCCTTGGTTAGCTTAAACCAATTCATCATTAGTTACCCTTCCAATATAACCTTAGTTTAACATTAGTTAACCTAGGTTTAATTTAAGATGTTTAACTTTGATTAACCTAGGTTTAACATAATTTAACTTTGGTTGGCCAAGGTTTAATCTATATTTAGCCTTTGTTAGCTTAAATTTAAACTAAATTGAACTTTGGTTAGCCTAATTTTAACTTAGGTTTAGTGGAGGTTAACTTAAGTGTAACTTTGATTAGCCTCGGTTTAACTTAAATTTAACCTTGGTAAACCTACATTTAACCTAAATTTAACTTTGGTTAACCTAGGTTTAGCCCTAATTTACCCTTGGCTAACCTATAAGGTTTAACTTCATTTAAGTTTGATTAACCTAGGTTTAACCTTGGTTAACCAAGATTTAGCCAAGTTGTTTAACTTAGGTTTACTTTTGTTTAACTTAGGTTTAAATTAAGTTTTACCTTGATTAGCCTAGATTTAACCTAGGTTTAACCTAAGTTATCTTAAGTAGGTTAGATTAACTTATGCTAGCCTAGGTTATCCTATGTAAACTACGGGCAACTTTAGATGAAGGTCCAAGGTCCGTGGATTAATGAATTCAAGCAATCTTATTGGTCAAAAACTTTAAATTGGTCCCCAAGACCTTTAGACAAAGGTCCAAGACCAAAAAGTGGCAAATTGAAGATAAACCTACACAACACCTATTTTGAAAGGAAAATCAATTGGTTTGGACCAAAAATAGTGCTAAAAATAGAGCTCTTGATTTGGAAAACCAATAATAAAGCTAAGGACTAAGGTATAATCAACTCAAGGATTCAATTTGCTTCAAATCTATCCAAATTAGTTCCTATGAAATTGGACCCTAGACCCTCGTCTAAAGTGGGCTTAAGTTAACCTATATATGTTTATGTTACCTTAAGTAGGCCTATGGTAGCCTAGGTTAAACCTAGTTAATGAAATAAACCTAGTTATGTTATTTTATTATAATTATAATTATATGTATATAATGATATTAAGATAAAAATGATATATATATATATATAACTTTGTAGTCATAAAAGACACATGCCATTATGATTATAGTAGACGAAGATTTGATGACTATGGCATTTGTAACTACAACAAAAATATGACAAATGGCCTTTGCAACAATTTTGAATGCGACTAGTCATGGCAGTTGTAAATGTGTTGTGGTGCAACGATTAAAAACTTGAACCCTCAAAATGGTGGTGAAGGATTCAAATCCTCACACTTGCAACCTAGGTAAATGGCATAGTTGACTTAGGTTCCTTGTGTAGGTAGCCCACTTAAGCTTTTAACTTAAGTTTGTTTTTTAACCTAGACAACTTGGGTTAAGTTCCCTAGGTTCAATTGTCTAGGTTAGGCCACCTAACACAAGATTCCTAGGTTAGGTTGTTTAACCTCATTTGATTAGGTTGTTGCTCACATGGCATCACACAATTGGACTAAAAAAACTCATTTGTTAACTCTAGGTTGCCATGTGGCAATTCATGAATTGGGCAATGTGTTTTTCTATATGGCCTAAATTGCCACGTGGGAACTTCCTATTCAAGTGTTAGTGAAAAGGTGCACTAGTTTTTAAATGGAAAGATTCATTTATGTTTTTGTGGCATATCCCACTAGTCCACATCATCCATTTTTGGGACCTCACTTTTTTCATTTAAAAAAAAAAGTTAAATTACCTCATGAAACATGCCAATGTTTAAAATGACCAAACATGGTTTCACTAAAAGTGCCCTAATCAACTAGTCTTTTTGCATTTAAACTAATTGGGTTTAAAAATAGTGGAAATGTATATTTTAATTATTATCTTACTTATTTTTGGTAGTGAAAAAGAACAATATTTCTTGTTGTGCTTCTATAGACAACTTGACTTCTTTTTTTTTATGATTAATTATTTCTTACATGTGTGACTTGCACTTGGGGCCACAAATTTTAAGCCTAATGAAAAATCAACCAAATGGACCTAGAATTTTTTATTTTTTTCCTTATAACCATTTTGGAATGAATTCTATAGTATTTAAAGTTTTCGTACATTGAATCAATGCAATTAATGATCATTGTTAAACATAACTTGTAAGCATTTTGTATCCATGAAACAAATTTCAAGCCAATTAAATTATGTAATGCATTCATTTTTATTCCTTTAAAACTAAAATGCATTAAAACAAATATTTGAATGATTTAAAAGGACATTTATATTGTATCCAATATATATTTAGATGCTTTTATTAATTTAACATGACATAATTATAAATTTAGGCATACACAAATCCATTATAGTTATAAGCCAATAGATGTTAGAAAAATTCAAATTAGTCATTTCTAGTTTTGTTTTCATTAGATAGTCTTTTTGGGTTTAAAATGTTATTTTGTGAATAGGTGAATGTGAATTGAGTAGATGGACAAGAACAAAAAATAATATTCCAAATATATTTGATTATTCCAACATGGATAGAATATAATCTAACAAATTATAGGATTCCACCACATTAGCAAAAATGTTAAAATGGCAATGTCTAGGTGGTAACATACATGTGGGTCTTCCATTAATATTGTTGCTATTGGTGGAAGAATGCACATAAATTAAAAATCCAATAGATAGTAGTTGTTATGATAATTTTTGTCACAATAATAGTCAAATGGAAATATTCCCAAAGACTATGTTGAAAAAATAGCTTTGAAATCTTGAAGTTGTTATGACAACAATTTTTTTACTATTATAGCACAAATTAATGTCAAGCAAATTTATAGCAAGGATGGGTGATAAACTTCAAGACGTTTGTATTGTGATTATCATTCCAAACCAAGTTCATTTTCTATTAGTTCTTATGACAAGAACACAATACCTTCTTTTTTTGGGTAGATGCACAAATGAGTGGCTCACTTCTGTGACATTTTTTTGGTTTCTATAGTACCTGTCTTGTTTCATTGTCTCCTAGCAAAATATATAGTGTCAAATTTTCCAATCGGGACTTGGTTTTAGATTATCAATTTGATTATGAAAACATATGTACAATCATTTCTTGAAAAACATTTACTCACTTTTATCTATGGACTTTTGAAATTAAAAATTAAGGACTAGTATGTTGACTAAAGTTTTACAAAATTATGTCGTTGACATAGAATTCCAATCCAAATGTTTTGGAATGATTAAGTATGTCAAATTTTATTATTTAAAGAACTCATATTTGAAAACCTTATCTTGAAAACTTTAACCATTTCATAATATTGGACTTTTTATGTTCTCATAATTGTCCCTTATTTTCATAAGTCCTTGGTTGTTATATATTTTATTTGATTTGAATTTTATTTTCACCAAAGCCAAGGTTTTTTGGATATCTACTTGAACTTCCATTAATATGGATTTAAAAATTTATATATGTGGACTTTATTACGATTTAACTAATGTTACGAAATTAAAATTTCAAATTAACACTATAACATGGACTTTGTGTGGACTATTTTTTTGGCAAAAATGAGCCACTCATTAGTGCATATGCCCTATTCCCAATTAGTTGGTTTTCTTTGTAGATTATAGTGTCTTTTCATCATGTATATTGTTAATCCACCACATTCAAGTTGGATACCAAAAGACTAAGAGTCATATTTGCTTATGGATTAGAAGTTGGAGAAATTAAAATTAGAATTCAAGGTACAAATAAAAGTTTGGGTAGAAAAAAATGGGTTACAAGACTAGAAGATTTATGTGACTATTATACACATGTTCATTCCAAATTTTTTTTAATAGTTCACCTCAACCTTTGAAGGACAATCCATTGATTATGAAGCTAACAAACTAAAATTCTAAAATAAGACTTAATTAGTAGTTTGTTGGGATTTGAAAGCCCATGGTGATATTTTCTTGAAGATGTAATTAAACATAAATCAATTTGATTCAATCAACGATGCTTATGTCATTCATCACTTGTACTAATGTATAATAAGGAGTTGGACAAATTCGTGTAAAAGGTTAATTCAATTAGTGACAAAAATGAAAGGGGGTGCCAATGATCGATGGTTCATTTTAGTACATATGAATTAGATTCAAACAATATGAATGAAAAAACAATCCAAATCACAACCAAACTTTGTGTGAAAAACTCAATTATTTTGTTTTGTTTTGTAATGTACCCACAACAATACAAACTTTTTGATATTCATAATTGGGTGTTGGGATTGATTGCATTTGGTATTGATGTGTGTTGGATCACATTGTGTTGGATTGGTAAGACACGCAAATAAGTTAAACTTCAACACATGGTTCAAATGGCAAAACATGATTGATAGTTGATACCAAAACAAGAGATGATAGTTAACAAAAAAACTTAGAGATAGTATGTGAACTAAGGGAGAACATATTTGTGTTCAAGTGAACATTTGCTTATAAAACAATCAATATATAATTACTATTAACTAACATAGTTCTAGCACAACATTTGCGCATTATGTTTCTATAATGTTTTGTTTTAGTGTTTGTTTAGAAAAAATGCATTTTCAATGTGCATGTAATTTGATCCACTTGGGTTGCCTTTCATCTACTTGAAACATTTAGGTGTACATTGACAAACACAATACAAGTGGAAATGTTTTGCCCTTAAGACCACTTTTGAATTAAATAACTTTGGACCATATTGGGTTATAATCCATCCAACTATTGACCCAAATGTGATTACATATCCGTCAAAATTCCATCTTGTAAATACATGAATTGCCTAGATGATATTAGTGGATTGATATAACAATATTAAGAACGTCTACCTTCCACAATGACATAATGGTTACCTTTTGAAATTTCAATTACTAATGTGAACTCGGTGCATAATGCACCCCGTCGATCCCCCCCACTCGGTCCTTTGCATTTCCCACTCCGGTTCACTTCCACCTATTAAGACCCCTAGAACCCCACCCCCACCCCCTCCCCCCCTCCACGAAAAAAATAAAAAACCTAAACCCTTAGCCCAAAAAAAACGCACCCAAATCTCTTCACCCACCCTCCAAATCCCAAAAATACCTCCCCCATCAACGACGGCAGTTGCTACGCGGAAACGGATGTAAAAGTAAAAGTAAGAAGTAAGGACCTCTAGCAGTTGCTGTGCGGAAACGGACGTAAAAGTAAAAGTAAGAAGTAAGGACCTCCGGCAGTTGCTGCGCGGAAATGGACATAAAAGTAAAAGTAAGAAGTAAGAACTCGAAGTCCTGAATAGTTTTTGGGCCCTTGAGTTTGGGGGGACAATTTTATCTGGGTTTCAGGACCTTGACAGACATACACATTGACAGACAGACTTACTGAATTAATATATAAGATTGGTTTAAATGCATTAATACCCACATGAAATTTGAAGGTTAAACACGATCTATTTGATATTGTAATTCATGATTAAACTTAATTCATTGTTAACAAGAGAATTTGTAGCAATACAACCAAATCCAAGAGATGTAAAAAGTCCATCCAATTATATTATAATTAAAATATTATTAGAATTCTCCACCCAAATTTAAGACCATATCACAAATATGTGACCCACCCCTAAGTTGAAATGTACTCTTAACTAAAAAGGAAACAAGGAAGCTTTAAAAATGAAGGTTTGTCATCAATGTAATTTTAAACAACAATGTCATATCTAGGAGAATGCAATGATGAAGATGTGAATCCAATGAAGCCATGTGATTAATTTGAGTTGCTACATACGTACATAGGATTGGGTTGGAAGAAAGATTACGAAGGAACTTATTGTGCACAAAGAACAAAAGAATCTTAATGAAATGTAAAGTACACGAAAAAAACATCTCTTTGCAAAACATTGTATGGAATCAATCATGGTAAAAAAAAACTAGGAAAAAAAATCAAAGAACACGAAGTTGACAACATTGTAACTTACTTGTAACTCAATATCCTCCTAGGTTGTTTATTGGGTAGGGAATATGGGTCAAGATTATGGGTGGTGTGCTCTCCAACATTAATGGGCTCATCAACATCCACAAGAGGTTTGATGCTTCATTGAAAACTTGTGAATTTTGTTCCATTGCCAAAATACATTTCCCAAGAGACTAACATGTTGGAACAATGTTACTTACATAACATTTGAAATTAGAACCAAAATTTTCTTTGGCATTGAAACCAAAACCAAGGTTTGAAAAAGTTTTAGCAAATGTAAAAAAGTTGAAGTCCCCAACAATAGCCCCCAATATTGAGCAAGTCTTCACAAGTACCTATAATGTGAATGGATGCATCTCCTTGGTAGCTTTAAAAGGTACTCTAGTTCTTGATGTGGTCATAACTGCACTATTACTCCAATTGTAGAAGACATCTTCCTTGCACACCTTGATTCCCTAACCAATGATTTTTTTGAAGGAGGAAAAAACTAAAAGACACCAATATCATCTACATTTGGGTTTGGCATGCTCACAAGAAGAATTGTTTGACCCTCACATATGTCAACAAGCATTTGTAATAAAATTTATTAGCCCAAAGTACATAACAAGAATTAGGAAATGAAAAGTTAAAGGCTTACTTGATGAGAAATTTTGCATTGATGTCCTTAGTACTTGCAAGTAAAAAAGTTTTAACAACAACCCATTTCATTTTGATTGTAACCTCATAGCTCTCAAAAAGGAATGAATATATTTGAACACCCTTAAATCATTTGGATAAAAAAAAGGATAGCTCTTTTCTAGGATGGGAACTTGTCAACTAAAATGGATTGAACTCAACATAATTGTCCACCTTCTTGTTCCAAGGCGGAACAATGGAAGGGGGAACAAATGCAAAAGGAATTGGGACATTTCTTGGGGTGTCCCTCATGAGGAGATCAACCCTTTGTTGTGGAAAACCCTAAAATGAAAAGAACAATTGATCAATTTGACAAACCCAAAATGCTTAACGATGGATTCCATCAAAGATCATGCCTTTAATTCTAGCTACATAGATGCAATGGGTTTTTAAGAACAAAAACATTTATCAAAGAAAAAATTTCCGCAAAATTAAACTGTGTAAAACAACAATATAAACACCTTGAGTAGTTTAAATAATATGGGGCCTTCTTTTCATAACCTAAGGTTCCAAATTGGTGATTACCTTTAGTGCCAAAGGTAACCCATTTGTTATATATATACGGGGACTAGCCACTAACTTTGGTACCAAAGGTAACTTAAGTTGAAATATAAAAGGATACTTTGGATGCCAAAAGTACCCCAAGGGACTAGGTACCCCAAAATAGCTTATTCAACCATAGGGTCCTTGACTAAGGTTAGGTAGTTTGGTCTAATGAAATGGTAGTTTGGTCCAAGGTTTTTAACTAAATGAGGTATAGGACTAATTCAATAATGCATTAGTTGCAATGGACATGAACAAACTTCATTCATTGTTGGATGAATGAAAAGTCATGCAATATCGTTCACAACATTCCAACATGAATAGCTAGTGGCAAAATAATTGTAAGTAAGTTACAAAGGACACAACAAACTTTGTCCATCAATGGATGAATGAAAAGCCAAGTTCGCATTCCATTTGTCTACAAACATTTGCGTGAAAAAGTGACATGGACAATCAATTGCAACACAATTGCATCTAGTTACATTTGAGTTACATGTATGTTTGATAATATAAGGTATCATATACAACCTTCGAGTGTTTGATGTAATTGTTGCAATGTGTCCAATAGCATTCATGTTGTATAAAGACCATGAGTTGCAAATGTCTATTACAATTGAAAAATCAATTGCAAGCCCAATTACAAATCCCTCAATTTTCCCATAGTGGTTGTTTAGGTGTTGAATATTATGCATGTTGGTGTAATATGTTGCACTTGCAAAGGGTAGGTGTGTTCATGATGAAGTCTTTCAAAGTGGTTGTGAATTTGATGTCTTCATAGTGTATAGCCTCATTGACAACATGTATGCAAATTGTGGGAAAATGAAAGGTGTTGGGAGAATGTTCAACAAGAGGTTATTTTAAATGATCAGTAGGACCACCATAATATTGGCCTATGATAAATATGGGCATGAGTAGAGGCATGTTGGAACTATTTTGACAAATGTAAGAGGAAGGCATGTAACCAAACTTAGGATGATTTGCATGGGGGTGCTTACTTGCAAGTTTCAACCTTTTACATGTTTCAAAATATTGGTGCGAACAAGTGTTGGGAAAAATGCATTGGCAAAAAAATTAGTAGATTACATGTTCAACAATAATAGAACAAACATTAGTATACAACTTTCCTTGAATGAATACAATGTGGAAAATTATGTACAATTTCCTAAATAAGGTTTCCACAAGGTTTGTCAAATTTGAATAAGGTAGGCAATTGAACCAACCTCGTGATGGATCCCAATATATGATCAAACAAAAAAATAATTTATGAGGCTATGTTGGCTTGAGTTATGGAGGCTACACAAATGACATTCAAGTTTTGATGGACACATTGTATTTTGACACCTTGATGTAAATCATATTCCTACAATTGAAATATTTTTCAAGTAGATGTTTTCCTTTCAATTATGTTTTTAGGAAATACATTTTGAACAATTTCATTCAAAACTTTGGTGTACCAAAAGAGATTTCCACACTTGATTTTGAAAGGGTTGTCATTTTTAGTGCTATTTGGCACTTTTATCTTTATATAGACTATGTAAATTCAATGAACCTAGTAAAGGTACAATTTGAGCCTACCTTTTATTTTCACACTATGTTGACCATATCATAGTATTGGAATGTTTGTTACAACTATAAAGAATACAATAGAGGAGGCTTCAAAATTAGAAGTTCAATTTCAAGTTATAAAGATAACAATCAAGTTATTAGCAAAATTGGGTATGACCCAAATATCAAGGACCTCCTAGATGTGAAGTAAGTGACCATGTGGTGTGTAGAACATGAAATTTCACATGGGCTACTCAAGGGTTGAATTCAAAAAAGGGAATGTTATAGTTGCGCATACTAAAATGATGTAGCTAACTTTCCACAAAATGAAAGGGCCTAGCAATTCAACTATTGATGAAGACTTTGATGCAATTGCCTGTTCATCAAATGATCAATGTAACCTTTGTCCATACCTTAAGAGTTATAAGGGAACCATAGGTGAAACCTATAATTTGTTTGCTGAAATAATTAAAAGATTATATTTGTATTTGGGTTTTCATTACTTCGATCATACAATTTACAAGCAAAAAGATTTGGACATAGTGTACAACATTGTAGCTTTTATATCACTTGGTGTCCAATCTAATTGGTTTAAATGGCAATTTGTTTAGCATATACCATTTGTCACATGTATCCAATTCAATTCCACAAGTAGCAATCTCTTTAGGCAACCATAGATCTTATCAACTACATAAACAAACCATAGACAAGCAATGTGGTTTCAGTGTTAGAGTGTTTCTTTCCTTTGGACTTTCCTTGCTAGATCTTTGCTAATGTATATAGCGTGGGAAAGAATGCACATGCCAAAATGAGGTGTGTGAACATTGACATAGAGCAACATGTGGAATAGTTGGGGAAAATGGAAAAATTTGCCAAAAAATATAGACAATGAATTACTTGCATTAGAGGTAGACCCCATAACTATTTAATGACACAATTTCAATGCATGTTGGAGTGTTAATGCAAGGATTTGACCTTAATCCTTTTTTTTAAGCCCCCACAATGAAGCTAGTTAAGGAATTACATGGGCCACAATTTCTAGAAGTGTGTAAACCATTTATTTGAACAACCTTAAACCCAAATTAGCTCATTGTGTTGACCATTCATAGAGGCATATTAATTAAAAAGAATTTTCTTTTGTAGGTTACGAAGGCAATTTTGAATAGATAGTAATGAACCAACTTCTTTTGAATTACTTAAATAAGATTTAATTGCTTATCATGCGGTCCCAAATTAATAGGTTGTTTCATAAACCTTCAAGAATGTAAACATATAGTTGCAATGTAATTGCAATGTAGTCACAATGATGGTTATTAAATGTAATCATAGAATCAAAATTTAAGGCACATATGATTCCATGAACAAGGTTTTTTTTGTTCACATTCTTCAAGTAGGTCCATTGGAAAGGTTTCCCGACATTAAGTAGCACTAAGTGGCGATTGTTGTAGGTTGATTGTAACATTTTTACAAAGGTGTTACTACAAGTGGCAACCTAGGTTTAGATATGGGTGCGATCACAATCAAATGAACCAACGATGACAAAGGACTCCAGGACTGCAATCCTTTTTTTGGTCATTTTCATTTTTTCATAGAAAGTCTCATAGAAAGGATTTTTGCATGAAACCTTTTGCAACATGTTATTAAAAATACATATAATTTTTTTCATACATTAATTTTAAAATTAACTTTTGATGAATAACTAAAAAATTTCTAAGAATGTACAAATTCTACCAAATTATGTGTTTTGTTTTGAGAAATCATCCTAATTTCGAATTGCATGAAAATATGTTAATTAGTTTATGATTTTTTTTCTTATATCATAAAATAAAAATTTGTTTTAGATGTCATGTACATACACCCCATTGACATGTGGTAAAGGACTCTTGAATCTTAAAATTATATTCAATAGATTTTTAATTTTTAAGAATTTCAATTCCAAAAATTTCAAATTGTGGGTGTGTTTTTTGAAAGTGGGTAATCAATTAGCATCATCTCTTTTTTTTTCTCATCAAAATTCCATTATTAAAAAAATATTTAGCTTAGTAATTTACAAAATTTAATGTTTTTATGCAATTAATGTTCAAGTTCAAAGGTCCTTTATTAAAACCAAACCCAAAATGGATTTTTTTCAATTTTTATTTTGAATTCCTTAACACTCATATTAGTCATTTAGCACAACTTCCCATGATTACCATGGATTAAAGTGGCACCATAAAAACATATATAATAAAATTATAAATTTCAAATAATTTTGGTGGTTGTTTGACATGGTTTTTGGCTTGTTTGATTATGATTGCACCCATATACCTAGGTCTAGATGTGGTTAATTTAATTATTTTTATTTTTTTAAATGAAAAATAACGCCCTAAAAATCAAGTTTTTCATTTTTTGAAAAGAATTCACCAAGTTGTGAAATTTTTGTCCAATTTTTTTTTCCATGACTATATCTAGGCACTAGTTGCAAAATGTTTTAGTCATAAAAACCATACTTTGGAATAATGAGAAGTTCAATATTTTTCTTGCATGGAAATGGGAAGGAGGCATGTTGTTTTGTTGCTTAAGGTTTGTTCCTTTGTGTTTACATATTTGGCACTTCATGATATTTGTAGAAGAGTGCTAATTATGAGATGACTTCATTTTCCCAAACTCTTCAATGAAAGCCTCAAAGGTAACCTATTTATTGAAGGTAGCCAACAATGATCAAACAACACATAATAGAATTGTTTGGTTTATGTACAATCCAACATATATGTCTTCATGGCCTTTTATTGTCTATTCAACATGAAAATATATTGGCTTATGTAAGGATTTCAAAGTAACAATACATCTAATATTGAATAAGTTATTTGTGCAAGCATTACATCCAAATCACAAGCCTTCATGTGATGTTTGCAAGAAAGTTATATCACATTTATGTTTGACTAAAGAGAAAACTTCACAACAACACTTTAAATGTAATATAATATAATTATTTATAGTAAAATTGTAACCCACACAACAACAATGGATGTGTTTGTATCCTTACCACACAAAGGATATGCTTAAACAACATTACAAATAATTCCAAATAATCATGACCCAAAAAAAAAAGTAGGATAATTGAATTTAAACTTCATTTGTATGATGAATGGTATATTCATACGTAAGAATTGAACCTTCTTATAGTTAAACTACCACAATTGACCATATTCCAACTGTAACATTTGGAGTGCTAATTCAAGCTACATTTTCCTTAGTCCACCTTGTTTGCTTTTGAAACTTGTCACTTATGATATGACATCACATATGAAATGAAGTCAATAACAAATAAGTAACCTCATAAATCTATTTAGATGTTCATGTTTTTAACCTTAATAAAATATCTTCTTGTTTTATAGTGCAACTTATTTCATGATTAGCAAAAACCACACACAAATTGTTGTAACTAACTTATCATTAATGTATAGTGTTCCCAAATCACAAATCATTATTTGATACATATTAAATTATACTCCCTACAATTGTACATAGTGGTGGTTTTCAAAACAAGATGCACATCAAATGATTAAAGTATTGAGGTTGAGTTTCACTAAAGTTGGTTTCTTGCCACATTTTCTTTAGTACACCTTGTTTGTTTTTTTAAATGCCATATTATGACATAACACGTGAAATGAAATTGATAACATTTAAGTAACTTCACATGAGAAAAATGATAACAAATAGGAGATCTACTCAAGTGCAAACATAGAACTTTATTGAAAGGAAACTATAACACAATGTTCACAACACAAAACATAACATCAAGAATTCCTCAAGGTTCTTGTCACATGAAATACACAAACTTGTGTAATGAAAAAAAGATAACCAAACCATCAACACCAAGGTATTTAACTATAAGGCTAAACCATAAATAACCAAATTAATATAAGTAAAAAAAGTAATTCAACCTTGTGAAAGTAACCTAGTTACTTTCCTACTCTAGTAACTAATGAAACCTAACTAGTTGAGCTTGAATTCTCAACACTCCCCTTCAAGCTCAAATCCACTTCTAGTACACCAAACATTTGTCAAAACTTTTTTAACTTATCTGTACCTAAAGCCTTTGTGAAAATGTCAGCAACTTGATTTTCAGTATTGACATAAATAAAGTCAATTTCTTTTGCTATATCTTTTTATTTAATAAAGTGGTAGTGCACTTCAATGTGCTTTGTCCTAGCATGATAGATCGGGTTGTTAACAAGTAATATGCTATTAATGTTATCACAATAAATGACAATAGGAGCATCCATTGACTATTCCAAATCTGAAAGTAGTTTCAGTAACCAAATTACTTCACATGCAACAATTACTACGTTTCTATATTCTGCTTCCGTGCTTGATAATGCAAATGTTGGTTGTTTTTTACTGTTCCAACTAACAGCACCACTTCCCCAAAAAAATGAAACCACTAGTTGATTTTCTATTTGAAACATTATTAGCCTAATCAACATCCGTGTATCCATGTACTTGTAATTGGCTTTTGGCTTCATAAAAAATTCCACATTGCAAAGTATGTTTTATGTACCTTAGTATGCGCCTCACTATATCCAAATGTGGCTTTCGTGGTGTTTGCATGAATTGACTCACCACTCCAACTGCATAACTCAAATCTGGCCTTGTGATGGTCATGTAAATCAAACTCCCCACTATGTGTCTGTACATAGTGGTATCCTCTACAAGGTCTCCTTCATCTGCACTTAACTTCACATTTTGCTCCAATGGAATTGAAATGGGTTCGCAACCTGTCATCCCATATTTGGACAATTTGTTCAAGGCATATTGCCTTTATAGTAACCATATTCCTTTTGGGGATTAGATTACTTCAATGCCGAGGAAGTAATGCAACTTTCCCAAATCCTTCATCTCAACCTTTTGCTTCAAAAGCTTCTTCAAATCAAAGATGTCTGCATCATTATCTCCTGTGATAATCAAGTCATCAACGTAGATGACTATGATAACAATCCCATGATTTGTCTTTTTCACATATAGTGAAAAATCTGCATTGGATGTTTAAAATCCACTTGTGACAAGATACTGACCTATCTTGTTTAATCAAGCTCTAGGTGCTTGCTTCAAGCCATACAAAGTTTTTTTTCAACCTATAAACCAAATTAAGATGTGTTTGGTCCACATAACTTGGTGGTTGTTCCATGTACACTTATTCTTGTAAATCTCCATGAAGAAAAACATTATTTACATCCATTTGATGTAATGACCATCCTTTTGCTATTGCCATAGTAATGATTACTCTTATAGTTGTCATTTTAGCAACTGGACTATAGGTCTCCTCATAGTCTATGCCATAAGTTTGGGCATAAACCTTTGGCCACTAATCTTGCTTGGTATCTATTCACAGATCCATTTGCATTGTGCTTGACTTTGTACACCCATTTGCACCCAATTGTTTTCTTGTCCTTTGGTAAAACTACCAACTCCCAAGTAACATTAGCATCCAACACCACCATCTTTTCATCCATGGCATTATCCCATTTAGGGTTTCCAACCGTTTGTTCAAAACAAGTGGGTTCAACTTCTTGTATGACTCTCACCATGTATGCGTAAATGATGAGCTACAAAGCCTCATATGTGAATATTTGTACATGGTACTTGACTTGTGTGGATCTTCGTACTCCATTGTTGTTATTGGGAATTTTCAAAGCTTTTTTGGTCATCTAAGCTTCGGGAGTAGTAACTAAAAGGATTTTTGATTCTTCACCCATGCTCTTCTCTGAATCATTTGATTCATCATCTACATGAGAATTTCTAGATGATGTTTGAGAACTACCATTTACAATGTTTGAAGATCTTAATCTTCCTTTTCCATAGAGTGCTACTAATTGACCCACTAATTGAGGATTTTTCTGGTCCCACTAATTAATTGTGATTCTTGTTCCACATTTGATGGAACATCACCATTTCTAACCTCTCCATCTTTTGCTATGTTCAATGGTGGGTACCAGCTAACCATCTCATCAAACACAACATCTCTACTCACTTGTAACTTCCGAGTGGAAGGGTTGAAGCATCTATATCCTTTTTGTTCTAAGGAATATCTAATGAAGATACACTTCTCAACTTTTGGATCTAGTTTTGATCTCTTTTCATCAGGAACATGCACATATGCAATGCAACCAAAAACTCTGAGGTGTGAGACATCTGGTTTCTTGCTTGTGAAATTTTCTTTAGGTGTCATGCTATGAATTGTTGCTATGGGTGTTCGATTCATGATATAGACTGCAGTTGCTACCACTTCAGCCTAAAAGTAATTTGGCAAATTCTTCTCATTCAACATGGCACGTGTTATATTTGCAATGTGCCTATTTTTCCTTTCAACAACTCCATTCTGTTGTGGGGAGTAACAACATGAGTACTTCCTTTGAATTCCATGTTCCTTCAAATACTCACTAAATTCATTTCAAAATTACTCTCCCCTTCCATCGGACCTTAGGCACTTGATGCTCACACCTTTCTCCTTCTCCACCATTGTTTTGAAATTCAAAAAATGTTGAAACACTTCACCTTTGTGTTTCATGAAGTAGACCCACACCTTCCTTGTGTGGTCATCAATGAAACTCACGTAGTACTTGCATCCTCCAATGGATTTTGTCTTCATGGTCCACACATTTGAATGGATCATTTCCAAAGGTTTGGAACTTACATGAGTTATTTGAACCAGGAATGGATGCCTAGCTTGCTTCCTTAATTGACATGCTTCACAAACTTCTGACATCACCTCTTCTGTTCCAAATTTGGGAAGACCTCCAACAAAATTTTGTTTCTCCATCAGCTTAAAATGTTGAAGATTAAGATGGCCAACTCGCTTGTGCCAAATTCCAATGTCTCTAGCTCCTTTTCCATGTGTGAATAACATGGAATTCACCTCAGGCATGTTCACATCCAAGGTGAACATTCGTCCATTCCTTTCTCCTTTGGCAATCAATTTTCCTTGGTTCTTCATGTATTCCACAAAACATGCATTTGGGTTAAATGTCATTTGTAAACCTTGTTCCACCATTTGGCCTATAGAGACCAGATTTTTTGTTATGGTTGGAACATGAAGGTCATTTTTCAAGTACTTTGTTTGCCCATCTTGCATGGAAAATGGCACCTTGCCAATTTGTGTGATTGGATGTGTAGTGTCATCACCGATTTCCACAAAACCTGGTGTTTTCAAATCCTTTGTGTCTCTAAACCATTCTTCATGACTAGTCATGTGATTTGAAGCTCCAGAATCCACATATCAGACATTGTTATCTAATACACCTCCTATCATTGGTTTTTACCATGTGCTGCATCACAAACAATTGTTCATCACCTTGATTGCTAGTTGATGCATAATTCCCTTGTTGTAACTTTCCATTTTGTGCATCATGTTCCCTTTGATAACAGTTCTTTGCCATGTGCCCAGGTTTCCCACAGTAATAGCAATTCGAATCGCTATTTGGTTGTTGACCTCGATGATTTCCACCATGACCTCCACGACTTCCTCTTCCTTTAAAGTTTCCTCGTCCACCTCCATGAGATTGACCTTCATGTTGATGATGTCCACCATGTGAGCTTCCGTGTCGGCCTCAAAATGAAGTTTTAGCACCTCTACCTTTACCTCTATTAGAATTTGAGTAGAAAACATTTTCTTGTGATCCTCCATTAGATGAGGTACCAACAACTTTCATCTCTTCATTTATAAGTAGGGTTGTTAAGTCTTGGAAATTGGAAAATGTTTTTCGAACTGTAATTGAAATACGAAACTAACTATAGTTTTTTCCAAGACCATTCAAGGTCACGACCACTACATCTTCATCATCTATAGGGGCTCCTATAGATGCAAGACCATCTGCAAGGTTTTTAACCTTTATAGAATAGTCATTGATGTTCATCTTGTTTTTTTGTAGATTATGCAACTCTTGCTTGAGTTGCATTTTGCGAGCTTGTGTATTGGTGTTATACATTTTCACCAATTTATCCCAAGCTTGCTTGGGTGATTTTGCATCTTGAATATGCACAATCATGGAGTCGGACACACTCATAGAAAGCTAATACAAAACTTTCCTTGTTTTTTCATGCCAAGTTTTATTAGGTTGAAATTATAGTTGTGTGGGGTTTTCGAGGAGAGGAGTTATGTCTCATCACCAGTTACGAATTCCCAATAACCTTTCCCCATCAAGAAATTCATAATCTTAAATTTTCACACTTGGAAATTGTTTTTGTCTAATTTCTCAATTACAATTTGAAAAAAATCGTTCGCCATCTTTCAAGGCAACACTCAATGTCTTCTTAAGGTTTCTAGGATTGGGATTAGGGTTTTCCTTCCTTAGGATTCTAGGATTTGGGTTAGGGTTGAATAAGATGGACCTTGTATATGTATGTATGTTTCAAGTATTATACAAAATTCTATACTATACATAGGTTTTACGTATATGTACGTATCTCATATAATATTTTGTATGGTATTAAACATGTGATTACATACCAAACTTTCGTATGAAGGTCTTGATAATGTATTTGCGCTTCCCAATCTTCAAACTCCTTTCAAGTTTTCCCAAGTTGTATTTGCTCAATTTCAAAAATTTGTTTTGATGTTTTCTCAATGTAAACTTTTGTCATAACAACTTTGCGAAGCTACACCGCTCACATATGATCTTGAATCCTTTTGAAATTTTGCTAAAACATGTAAAGCTATGTCTACTACTATCTCTCAAAATTTCAGCTCATTTGACTTCATAAAATGAGAGATCTTATTACTTCTTTGAAATCACCTCAAATTGGGACCTGAACACAAAATGACTTACAACTCGCTCTCAGAAACTTCAAAATCCTTAAGACTTTGGGAGACACATAAAATATATGTCTTCTATATCTGTTCAAAATTTTAGTTCTATTGATGATGGCCACAAAGAGTTATCACTTTCAAAATATACTAACTTCAAAATTGAAGTTGAAACTTTAGATATTTGAATCTCTCTCAACATGTATCCAAATGACTTGAAATTTTTCTCACATATATAGTCCTTTATGATCTATAAGATCCCAAAGCTGCAGATCCAAAAAAGCTCAAAAAAAGGAGATGTGACCAAAAAACAGATCTAACACAGAATCTTCAAAAACTCATAACTCTCACAAAACACATCCTTTTCTTTTGAAAATTTGAGAATAGAAGCGTCTTGTAGTCTTCTATAATCTCTCCAAGTTTCACTACAAGATCTTTTCACAATAGATCTAGATCTAGATTTAAAGATTTGACTTCCACAACCCTTGATATGTGGATCTCCTCTTACCTTTTTTTTTCTTTTTCTTAAGTTCTTTCCTTTCCCCATTTCTCTTATGCACTTGATAAACTCCTATGATATTACTAGAGACTCTTAAACTTTAGTTCTAGAGACTTTCTAGCTCTAGATCTCTTTCAACCTTCTCATCAAACAACCTACGCTCTGATACCATGATAACAAATAGGAGATCTACTCAAGTGCAAACATAGAACTTTATTGAAAGGAAGCTATAACACGATGTTCACAACACAAAACATAACATCAAGAACTCCTCAAGGTTCTTGTCACATGAAATACACAAATTTGTGTAATGAAAAAAAGAGAACCAAACCATCAACATCAAGGTATTTAACTACAAGACCAAACCACAAATAACCAAATTAATATAAGTAAAGAAAGTAATTCAACCTTGTGAAAGTAACCTAGTTACTTTCCTACTCCAGTAACTAATGAAACCTAACTAGTTGAGCTTGAATTCTCAACAAAAAAACCCATGGAGGTTCATATTTTCATTTTAAGTAGGACTATTGTATAATTATGATGCAACTACTTTCATTAACAAACAACATGGCACAATTGTTGTAACTACCTTATCACTAAAATGTAAAATAAATAAGACATAATTGTAATTATTATATACAAATTAAATTACAACTAGTGTTGGTCGATTTTTAGTTATGGCTATGTTTGGTCATATTTTCAAATTTAAATCTAGGTCTAAAAATCAAAGTTGGACTTGGCTTTAAAACCAAATCTAGTGGGTTTTCATGTATCTGAAACTAACCAAAAATTGGACTTGATGGCTTTTAAATTATTTTTTATAGGGTTCAGTTTTTAACACTAGGTAGGGTTACGGTCGTAGGTTTAAATAATGTTTAAGGTTTTTAAGTTATAGGTCCTATGTCTAAGTTCCAAGGTTCTAGGGTCGTAGGTCCTACCTTTAAACTTTAATATATAAGGACATCTCTAGTGGTAATATTAAGATGACATTTACACAAATACATGTTTAATGTTCCCTACGTTATTCCCTATGTTGGATAAAGGCTCAAATACATGTGATTGGAGACAATTGAACATTAGCTAACTATTCCCTATGTTTATTATTATTATTGATATTGGGAACATGTTGAAGAACATTTTGGAAAATTTGGGAACCCATTGGGAATTTTTTAAAAACCATGTGAACACCATGGGAACCTTTTGGGAATGTGGTGGGAACATTTCAAGAACACCAAAATCCAAGAAAATAAAATTATATATATATATTCTCACACCATCTTCGAGAATACTTCAAAATTAGCCTCAACTTAAACTTAAAACAAAAACTTCTTATAAAGGTTAAACCCATCGAATTGGTAATTGTTGGCCTAGCCCCAAAACTATTGGGTATGAAGTTTTGAAAATATTCCCTAGATTTGGAATTGAAAGGTTTTACATTTTTTTTAAAACCTTTAAACCTAGACTTGATAGTTCTTGAGAAAACCACGAACCAACCAACTCTAGTTACAACCTTCAGTTACACACAAGGGTAGTTTTAAAAATAAGATACATCACATTATTAGAATATTGATATTAAATTTGATCATATTTCATATCTTATTTCACCTTTATTATTTTGGAATTTACTTTCTTGCATGTCTTACAATCAAGCAACACCTAATGTTAATTAATTAAAAAAAAAGCCTTAACATTTTTAAGTATAAGGTTTTTAATACTTATTATTAACTACCATTTTTAGAAAGTGTTAAAACAAAACAACTAGGGACACCTATTTGCATCTAATGTTAAGTTAACATAAAATCAATAAAAATAATGTAACAACATTTTATTTTTCATCCTTGCATCTGCACCTTTAGGGACTTTTCTAAATAGAAATTTGGTGCTAGTATCATGAGCATGATATCTACTGATTCATTACAACGTTATTTTTGCAAATGATGCTATATTTTTTTCAACATAAGGTTGATTTTTACCTCTCCCCCTTTGCTCATTTCTGTTTTTGTGCTTTGTGGCATTGTTTATCATAGGTGTTTACGTGGTTCCCTAAGTTTTTGCATTCATTATCATTGTTGTTCAAATGTTTTTGTGTGCTTTCTTGTATTTTTATGCTCCATGACATTGCTATTCAAGTGTGGACACATCATTTGTAAATGGTTTTACTACACAACAAACAGTAACACATTAAATGAAAGGCATTAACAATCTAACAACACAATAACATTTGTTTTTCCAAGAGTAACTTTTCAAACATAACCTCTATTTCATTTTTGAAAGAACATACCAACTTGTACGTACAACTTTGATTTTTGATGGATTAAAATGCTATCAACATTACCCTAAAGACAAGAATGATGAAAAGATCATAAATGCACAAAACAACTTGCGTGATGAACAAAATGTTTCTATTTATTATTGGTTCATTACTCTCCAATGGACCTTTTTAATGTCACACAATCCACATAATGATCTGTTCATCTAAAGGCCCAAATTAAATTTATTTTCATTCCACCTTTTATTCAAAATATTTAAACAAACAAACAAAAACCATACATTACAATAAAGTCATGGTTTTTATGTTAATAGCATTGCATCGAAATTGATTGAAAAGTCAAGTTTACAAGTTCAAAATGATTGACTATGTCCATTATGATTAACACATGAAAACTAAGCACATTTGTTATGAGTAACAAAAGTTGTGTATTTAGTCAAATTAAACATATACTTTATAGGGGGTGGATGTCATGCCTATATGAATTATGACATGAATTGTCTTGTTTTATATGTGACTAGAATGATACTTTTGATATTATTTAAATGATGTTACTTATTTATGGAAATCTAATGGAATCTTTCAATGCTACTTCCAAAATGTATGTGTGTTTATATTTGTTGAAATCACATTATTTGGCACCATGTGAAGTGGTGGTCAATTATGGTTAAGGTATTGGATTGTGGCAAGGAGGTGAAGGCTCAATTCTCATTTTGACATATGATTCTAACTTACATGACTAAAAATAATCATGATGAAATGTTAACAAATGATAATAATAATAATACCCGGGGATAAATCACAAATATGATAACTTGTCAATGATTTGTTGACTATTATACAAAACAAATAAATAAAACATTGGTTGCAAGTTAAAGGTGACAACATTTTGGCAACTTGTCCATAATTTTGTCCCAAAAAAAAGTAATTCCAAGTCATGGGTCCAATGCAATTGTAATGACCTATTGACAATTTGAAAAAATATATATTATGTAATAGTATGTAATTATGTATATAATAATATTTTTTAATTAAAAAAGTCCTACCACAATTGAGTTAGCATTTTACTTATCTTAGCTAACATGGACTCAATCAAAATTGTGTTATAAACTATTTGTTCATTCTAATTGAGCCAAAATTTTCCAATATTCATTTTAGTTGAATTTTTAATTTAAAACGCAAAGCCCATGGTTTTTAACAGTGGCAAATGTTTGTCATCATCAATTTTCTCACCTCTCCCAATTGCATGATAATATTAGTAACTTTTTACAAATTGACTTCTTCACAAAATGGATGAATTAAAATTCCTTTGACACAATAATATTTTTTTCAAATTCATAGACCTTCATACCATTTTTAGCAATGAAACTTGTGGATGTCTAACTTCAACCTCTCATTTATCACTAAAAGAAAAGAAAAGAAATAAATAAATAATATAACTCAATATAATTGCATCAACAAAAATATCCAGAAGTTCACAAAATGTTTAAAACTTGAAAAAGCCTCTCCTTTCTAGTTCAACTTGAATTTTTTTGAGCCCAAGCATAAGTGCACGAGGGTTGCCAATGTAAAGCAGATCTATTAACTTACTACCATGTGTCTATTGTGTGCCATTACACATCCTTATCAAATTTCAGATTTTCAAATTACAAATTAAAATCTAATTGCATATTAGTTGTTCATGATAATGATATGAAATGACTTGGGCAAAAAAAGTGTCAACTAACATGGTTTGTATTAGTGAATTCATCATATCCAACATAGAGTGCTAATTATTCTCCCATCCCCACAAATAAACATGACAAAGTAGATGATATAAAGTGAGAATCTATTCAAATATCACCACTTGGGCCAATGATTATTGTTGTCCAATCAAAAAAACAGTAATTTCCTTTAGAAGGTGTCCTTGGAGGCCATTGTATTTGTAGGCAAAAACAATTCCAGGCCCAAAGGTGGATTTCACACTATTTGACTTGTATATTTCATTCAAAATATAACACATATGCCAATTTATTGTTGTGGGTGGAGATGTTGTAAATCTAATTTGGACTAGAACAATAAGCTCAAGAGAGTTACAACTTGAGTTCAAACATATAATATAAGTATTTTGAGATGTTTCCTTTTCTAGCTTTAGAGGTTTTTGGATGTCTACACCGGCAAGTGGATGAGTTTTTTCATTGATGTGTCTATATGGTGTGAGGAGCGAAGGGCACTAGAGGCCCTCATCTCTCAGTTTTGTGCGCATTTTATAGGTAGGGGGTGTCAGTGGCGTTACAATGTGTGCAAGCGATTTTTATTTTGTGACATGCTATTGTAATAGGTGAGGGTTCTTCTAAGCTAGGCATCCTGCCAGGAGGTCCCTCTCCTTTCATTATTTGATATGCTTCTCGCAAGTTCATGAACTTGATGTTCCCCTTGTGATTCGACCTCTTAGGTGGTTCTTTTTGTCTTCTTGGATGTGGGTCCTTCCATTTTGTTCCTTGTATTCCCCCTTACTTGGGTGCTTTGGTTTTTATTTTATTGGCAGGGTTTCATCACTTTGAGATTGCTGAGTTCAATCTATCTCTCTCTCTCTCTCTCTTTTGTTTTTTGGGGTGCATTCAATCTATCTCTTTTGAATGCTACAATAATTATACATGAGCTTTGTATTGCTGTAGTCCCAGTTAGGCTGGTGGGAGGGCAGTACCAAATTCTACCTTTATTCTTCACCTACTGAAAGAGAGCTCAGTAAATGCTGCCATGGTATGTTGTGTGGATAGGCTTATCAACAATGAATGAATTTTTTAATGGTTTTGTTGCCCCCTTGTCAACAGTCAACAATCAACTCTGTCAATACCCAGAACACAATGTCCTTGGCATCAGAATAAGAACACTGTTAAGAGGGAACAAAAATGACAGTGAATCAGACAAACAATGAAGAAGTCTCAACAAATGTGATTTCTACATCTGTGATCAATTATAAGCTTTAGTGTGTGAGTATTTGGAATGGTGAGTTAATGTCTTATGATGCAAAAGTCCAACTTGTTCCACTCTATGGGCAATAAATCCAGAGTACTTAACTTACCCATTTGCTTTTATAGTTGATGAAACCTGGTACACTATTCCAAGTAGCACATTCTTTTTAAGACTTGATGAGAGAGAGAGAGAGAGAGAGAGAGAGAGGGAGCAAACCCAGAAAACTTTACTGACCAAGATGCCATCCACAAAGCCTCTGCCCTGAAAGTTGGTTGCTTATAAGCTTGACAAGATAAAATTCTGTTTTCAAGCTTGAGAAGAGGCATTTGTTTGCTGTTGAACACTACCCTAGTTGAATGAATAGCAGGTTCAACAAAAATTTATATTAATTTTTTAGACATGTTGAAATTTGCACCCTCAAAACAAATTCTTGCAGAACTTTTTTTGTGTGAAGCAAAATGAAGCATCTTTTGGAATATTCTGTTTATCGAAATTGAAAGTTTTCAAAATTAAATAATTATTCAGCAGAGGCCCAAGGCGATTTCAACCACAGTGTTGCAGATACCCCAAAACATGTAAATTTGAACAGCTTTATTATTGTGGGAAATGAATAGTTGGGGGTTTTGCAGGGTTTCATCAATATTTAGGGGTTTTGGAGTGAAATTGGGCCATTTTTGGCTCTAATAGAGGTTGGGAGATTTATTGGCCTTGCCTACCAAGGCAAGGATATTGTGTTTAGATTCATTATAGAGTATATAGTAGCTTAAGGGATTTTGGCCTCTAGGTAATAGGGTCTATTAATATAGGAGGATTTTTGAAAGCTGATATTTTGGCTTGTGTTGAAACTTGAGATTAGTTATAGAGTTCTAATATCTTGAAGGATTTTGATTTTGTTTTAGAGGATTTTTTGAAGATTATATTCCTACATGGTAAAGTATTTGAGTTTGCATAATTCTTTGTTTGCCTTAAGATACTTTTTAATGTGAATGGCAAGGCCACACACCCCTTGTCTCTCTTTGACAGGATGTTTGGTTGACTACAAAAGAGGAGTCAGTAAGTAGCTTCTGGCTGTGTTGAAAGTTGTGGACATCAACTATAATTATTATTTCCTATAGCTCAAACTGCAAGGGTCAATTAAGTTAAGTTGGACTTAAGCGCTTGCCTAGAGACAAAAGAATTGGTTGGGTATATCTATTATTATAATCATAAGGTCTAGCAATAGTTGATGTCAGTCTCTGTACAGCAATTTGTCAGGATTGTCAAACAAATCCTGACTTTGGGTAGCTAGAAAACAGCCCGGAGATTGACAAATGAACATTAGAGAATGTCCATTGCAAGTGAACATAAGTCAGATGAATGTACAAGTGGGCTCCAGGCAACAAGCTTGTCTTCTGGGTTTGAAAGTTTCAACCTTTCTTCAAGGGGAGAAAGGAAACCTACTTAGCTTTAATTTATTCTTTCACCCAATAGAGTTATCCATAAAATAACCCTGTCTTTGGGCCTGCTTTCGCCTTCATCCCCTCATTTAGTAGTATCTGCAAAGTAAAGACATTTTTATTAAATCTCAGCATAAAATGCTGCAACTCAGTATGAAATGCTGAAACTCAGCATTTAATGCACCAGGTTTGAGACTAATTATAGTAGTTGTAAAGTTAGGATCACTCAAAATGTATGTAGCGGCAGTGGAGGCGCTCAGGATAAAGGAAAGACAGGATGAAACTTAGTTTACTACCAAAACTGATGGTTATCTGAGTTTCATCCCCCATTGAATGCCAATGTACTTTTTTACAGGTTTAAGAAAAAATCTCACCCTGTGTATGACCAAACTCAGTGTTCTGGTGCTGTGTTTTTCTTACTTTACGGATAACTCAAATGCACACCAAATAACGTCTTCTGCTGCTGCCGGTCTTCCCTTACTCATACCAATTCTGAAAAATACCAACCACAAACTTCAGATGCAGTCCAGCAGCACACAACTCGTGAATTGTGTGTGGGGGGAGGTGCAGGGAGTAGTAGCCTAATGCTCCACATCAATAAGGACAAGTACTAGTTGGCAGTCCTCCTCTTTTGATTAGTCCTACTACACTTCTAGACAAGCACATATTTATCGTATGCCGACACATTTTCCATCCTCTTCCAACCTGCCAGATACCAGCTACACAATCTGAGTCCTCTCTCTCTCTCCCCTTACAAACAAGCAAACAACCAAAGCTAAATCTCTCAGTCCCTTTCTTTCACAGGTGATGGATTGAGCACACATTGAACTACGTAAGAGGCTCTCTCTCACACACATACTCTCTCTCTCTCTCTCTCTCTCTCTCTGCCTGCGGTTATCGAAAATAGCCAAAGTGCTCCACATACCAACTATTTTTCATAATGAAAAAATCTGCTGAAAATTTCCCTTAGTCTTTTTTCATAGCTTCTTAAGCATAACCTTGCACAGGATCTTACAACCCATGTAAGAAGATCCCAATCGACTTGTTTAGCAAACGGATGCAGATTTCTTTCCATCCGTGCACAGAATGGATTTGGATCACATTTTTGCTCACACACATAAATGATTTAATACAGGCAGCTGCTTAACATGCCATACAAAGGGGGGGGGGAGGAAGTGGAGGTCCAATCAGGAAGAGACACATCAGGAGTCAGCCCCCTAAAGCTGGTTGTGGAGAGTCCGGTCATGTAGCATGTGAACCGGGAGCAGTGATCATCATGTTATTATCAAGTCTGAGATGTGCAAAGCAAAAAACCTTGAGAGAAGAGAATAGGCTTGGTGTCCTTCCAGATTTTTCTCCAATCTCCTTGCACGACTTGCTTCATGATAGTGGTGATGGGTTGAGGTCTTAGCTTTTGTGTTTTCTCCTCTTAAGGCTCCCCAATGTGCATTCTGCACTTTCGGGTGTGGTCTTTTGTTTGGACATAGTTCTTTCCTTTTTTCTTCTCTTGTTCCCTTGCTAGATGTTTTTCCTTTTGTTTATTTATTTATTTAGAATATGGATGAGTGCAACAATAATAGACTAGGTCAAAGTTCATGACTTAAAAGAAAATTGAATTGTTCAGTGTTGTAGCCCTAATCCTTGGGTCAGTCCCCAACTTGTACAAAGCAACCCTAGTGGGAGAGGTGCTGTCTATGTTTAAATATACTTTGGAAAATTTGATCACAGACAAAGCGGCTGCTGCAATCACCCTTTTCCCTAGCCAACCATTTTTGAAGGAGAAAACAAACCTATTCTTCATCAGAAGTTTTGGGGTTGAGAGTTTTGGAGCAATTTCTTCATTGATTTACCAATCACAATTTTAGGTGGCCTTCTCCTTTGTGCCTTTCCTTAATCTAGTATCATGTGGCAATTCTAACAATTTTTTAAAAAATGTGTAGCTAATCAACTTAATAAGAGCATCAACACCAAGTGCGGACGCACCTTTCTTTGGTGTCAACTAGAGGAAACGATAGGTCTTGAAACTAATAAGTTTCAAGGAGCTTTCACAGGTTTAGGATTAAAACCGTAAAAACCTAAACTGATGCATCTCATCTATGGTCTCAACATGCACATAACTTTAAACACTTGGAAAGTTGCACACTCGCTAATCTAAGCAACTACTTTCACATGGTTTCTGTTGTTCTTCCGCACGTCACTATGGACCTTGGGAAGGGAAACTATGTGCAAGTCATATTAATGACATGCCAACACCTCATGTCATGGTAGTCAATTAGGAGTCCCATATAGAATAGTTTGTGAGAGATGTTGTAGTGTGGGTTTAGGGTATATCAATTGGGCTTATGTTTTTGGGTGTAGGTAAGAGATATATGGTTTCAAAAACATAAGAAGCACATGATGGTTTCCAACTTAGATGATTTGTACATGGAAAGTACATTTCTCTAATAGCCTAGTGGGCTAGAGTACCTTCTCCAATTATCCTTAGAACCTAAATGGGTGGTGGACCATGAATAGAATCAAAACGCTGTTCTAGTTTTCTCTTCTTTGGATTTTGGGAAAATTTTAGTACAAATATATTTTGGCAAGATTGCAACTGGTTCTTAGGAGGTACACATCCTTGCTTTGCCTACCAGCCACTCAATAGATGAATTCACCTAACTTAAACTCAATTTGGAGGCTTGAGTTGTCTTCACACCTGAAATTATAACTTGTGATTTTAATGAGAATAAGATTTTGACTACAAATCAAAATTTAGTCCTACTTAAAACCACAAGCTATGTCAAAATACACATATCCACACACTATTGGTATAGGTATATCAATGGCCTCAAATTTCAAAGGAATGGTGCAAAGACATATATATCTGTTAGGGAAGGTTGTTTGTTTGTTTTGTTTGTCATGTCAAGAGCTCCAAACCATGACACCCCCATTGTGCTCTTGGTATTGTTGAAAAGCCCTCGATGAGCAAAAGGTGCATTGAGGTGATTTGGTAGTGTTTAAATCTACAATGTGAAAGTGATTGAATATTGAACAATTATGTGAAAGAAAATTCAACAAAATGAAAACCAAATATTTTAAGGAAAGCAGGGCAAGCTTTTGATATTCTTGGAAAGCCTTTGATGAGTGGGATATCTTAAAGGTGATTTCATAGTTTTTAGACCTAAGGTAGGGGAGATATTGAATTTGGAAAAAATACTAAATTATTATTATTATTATTATTATTATTTTGAACAATTGAGCTTTATAATTAGGGTCTTATTCACACTTGGGCAAATAGCACATGCCACAATACTAGACATTAACAACACATGGTTCACACATGTCATTTATGTGAGTATATTATGTCCCAATTGTGCTATCAATTGATGGGATGTTTAGACTAAGTAAAATGTTTGATAAGTTTGACAAACCTTTTATTTGTTTCCAATAGATCAACTTATAACTTGTGTTGTTTAATAGTTAAATAGAAACTTCTCAATACAATCATCTTTTACATTAGCTTTCAACATGTTATTTGATCTTTGTTGCATGTGTAAAAAACAAAGGTCTAGATCCATAATTTTATGTGAATGCTTGTGAAGAAAACATGTATTTAAGAAAATTATCATTCGAATGTTGACTTGTAGTTATAACCTTATTATATCATCTTTCAATGTATGGCAACATTTTCAAATGTGGAAGATGAAGGCAAAACATGTTTTTGTCAAAGAAATGAATTGTGACAATCATTTTTGAAAAGTTGTTTCACCAGTGATGAATCTTGAAAGGAAAATTGACCATAAACAAATTTGTCTAACCCAATAATTTAAAAGAAGGATCAATCAGTTCATGGGACAATAATTTTGAATATTGTAATTTTATTCATTTGTATTATGGGCCATGTATTAAAACTACAAAAAAGATGTAAAAGATATTGTGTGTCAACTTTGAAATCAAAACATGTTGGAAGAGTTTTTTTTTTTCTTCAAATTTCAAGTTGTAATTCAAAAGCGTATATGCAAGTGTATGATGATAAGTTTTGAAACATGTTTAAAATCAATTTAAGACGGTGATGTGCACATGTTATTTCGTTTTAGATTGTCAAATTCTTTTAAAACTATACGTGATGTTTTTGCATATAGATTGATTATAGATGGAGTCGTACATGGATTGGTGTATAAGATACATGTGACACATAGAAAGGGTGCAAAACATCGGGGTAATACACAAACCTCTTTCCATGAAGGATGTAATACATTCCAAGCTTTAGAAAACAAGTTCAAAGATAATAAAAGACTAGAATGACATCCTATAAAGGAAAGATGTTTGTTCTTATTTTGCACTTCTAGAGGATGTAGAATCCTTCACTATGCAATTCATTAAAAATTGGGTTAAATTATATAAATTCATTATAAACAACCCATCGACATATTGAACAAAGGCTAGTTGTGATGGACAACTTAATGATTCCAATGAACATCAATACATTGCATATTTAGGATGTTGCAATATGAAATCAAACCCTCACCTTCATAGCCACAACATGTGTCCTTAATTGGATCATAGACCTTCATGTTGTGATAAATTAAATCACCAAAAATTTATGAACATGCCCATTTCAAATAATCTTGCATTTTCAAACTTAATGATGTGTTTTCTCTTTCATATATTGTTACCCAAATGAAAAAAAATTGAATGTTGAACTTTGAAACATCTATGCAACAAGTTAATATAAAGTTTCAAATATTTTTATTTTAAAAAAAATATGAAAATGTTACTTTTTGAAATTTAGTTGTGTTTGAAGTTTTAAACATATTTGTGTTCAAATCTAATAATTAATCTAATTGCAACAAGAATATATATATATATATATATTGTGGAGAGGATTAAGTGTTCTTTTATTTAGTATAGGAAAATTTGACAATGTACTATATGATGAGAAAAATTAAAAAAAAAATCTTTAAGGAAAAGCTAATTCATTTTATGATTTGTACATAGGTCTTTATTAAAATTAACTTTTTTTAAAAAAGATTTTCAATCATTTGACAATTAATGTTGATGATTTAAAGTAGAATAAATCATCAAAATCAAATATTGTCTTGTTATGTGATTTTATATTAACGTGGGTTCCATGTTAGTTCATGTTAACAATGACAATGACCTTTTCATTTTTTCTTCTTATGTTCCCATACGTTAGGTATTTAGGCTTGGAAATGAGGTAGGTATGAATTTTTTTTAGAATTGTCCAAGGATTACCATATGAAGGATTATGCAAAATCTCCCATATAGTAACTCATTAAAATTCCTTGTTGCTAGAATTAAACCATTTGTAACCCCTAAGTCTTTAGTTCATACAAATGTAGAAGTGGATGAAGAATGTTTGACACCAACCATTATTTATTTAATCTACATAAAAAATTGAAACATTTATGTGGCTTGCAAGATCAATTAATTGTGATTTAGTTTTATGATAATCGTTTTGGTGAATATTCTCATAGAATACAATTGACCAATATCAATATTGCTAATAAATTTTTGAATCACATGTGAAAGAATTCATGCCTTTTATATATAAGAAACAAATCCATTGCACTTAAGTTCCAATGTGTTTGCATGAGGTAAGTCAATAGCTAAATCATTACCTAGTGCACTAATTTATCTTACATAAACCATTGGCATACTTTGATTTCAACATTAAACTCATTTCTCAACAAACCTCGAGGGATCAATGCCCCAAATGGGGTGATAAGGAACAAGGTTAAGGACATTCGTAAGCAACTTTGGTGACCCATTAGGATTAGCTTTTCGCAATCTAATTAGAGGCACATCTGTGAGACTCCACACATGATTTGTGGGTGAAACTTTGTATTACATCACAAGCAAACCTAATCAATCAACAAAAAAATTTAAAAGATGAATATCAGTATGCCTTACCAAAGTTTCAAAACCATCCTTCAAACAACCTACTACCCAAGACTTAAAATCTAAAATATTTTGAATCAATAGAGGAATAAATTGTCCTTCCTGGGAGACCATGAACACCTTCATCAAATCAGCCAAAATGTAATTCTGTTATTCTTTCAACTTTTTTGACAGGTAGCCAAAATATTCGTCAATATTCTTTTGTGTATGGCAAATGACAAGAAATCCTAGTTTCATTTCTTCAAACACAACCCTTGTAATTAACAATGAAAGAAATGCCAATAAATGCCAATAAATGCCGATTTTTGTTGTCTTTCATGCAATTATCCATTTGGAGTATCAAAATTTTTGGCAAAGGTTTAGCACCAACAATTTGCTTTGATGTGCATGATTCATGTACATAATGCAATTTCCCTTGCAAAAGACATGCAAAGAATGAATTTTGTGGGGGTTCCTCAAGCAATAATTTTGATTCTAAAATTGAGGTTATTTTTAAATGTGAAATAGCCACAACGAAGACCCAATTGTAAAATTGGGATCATTTGGCCACAATTCATTTGAATATTAGCATATCTATCATCGATGTGTCCATGGGTTATCATACCTATGAAGGTAATGGGTTATTGTTAATGTTGCAACCCTAGCCTTGGGTTCGCGACCAAGGTAAGGGCTTGCAAGGTTGTGGGCTAAGAGGGAAGTTTGAGAATCATGCCGCATGCTCTCGGGAGTGCAAAAGAGTGTGAGGAAATAGACCTTCACATTCCCAATGGAACTCCCCTTTGGGAGTTGGAGTCCCTGACGCGCCCCCAAGCTCCTTGTTAGACTCAAAAGAGTCCAACTATGTTAACAAAAGCGAAAATAGTTGGAACTTGGTGCCGCTCCTAGCTTCCAGCACTAAAGAGGGTGAGAGGGGCGTACTAAAAGCTCCGGGATTAGACTAGGAAGAGGGTCAAGCTACTTAGTTATTTGGTCCTGCATTCAAAACCCACCAACAAGTTGGTTAGAACTCATTCTGCACACTTTTGGTGTTGGGACAAGCCACAGGCAACCTTGGACTCACTTGACTCACCACGACCCGGACTCGGGGGAAGCCACCACCTTCCCCCATATAGTATTCTCTGCGTTACTCCGCGGCACCCGCATCCAAATGGCTTTTATTCCCGAGACTCCCAAGGAGGAGTCCTGAAATTGTCCCAATTTTGGACTCCCAGGACTTTGGGAACTCATAACTCCCGGATCAGACCTCGGATTGGGATGAGGTCTAAAGCAAACTTGTAGCTCTCCTCAAGAGATTTCCAACGGTGTGTTTTAATTCATCTGCACACACCGGGATCGGGTCGATTCCCAACTTTTTGTGGTCGGGAGTCAAATTGCCAATTTGACTCCCGGCCCTTCTTTCGCCCATAACTTATGCTGCAAATGTCCAAACGGCTCATGCAAGGCCATTTTCGACATCTACACTACAAGGCCTTTCCAACGGTATAAAGAACACCTCAAGGCAAGGTGTTTTTCCTTCTGCTGTCGAGCTCTAAAGTTGCGGGAGTCCCAGAGGACTCCAAATTCCCACTTTTGGGAGTGTGAGTCTGATCTTCACACTTGCCTCAAAGTGGGGTTGCGATAATCTCGATGGACTCCTGAATGTTTAGAGAGCGATTATAGGGGTCAAAACCCAATGGATTAAGAAGTTCTTTATATAATTAGAAATCTATTGAAATTTAGATGTCTAAAATGGGCTCGCATGACTCATTTGGACATCTGTAACATAAGTTATGGCCAAAAGAAAGGTTGAAAGTCGAATGGGCAGTTTGATGCCGACCACTAAAAGTCGGGAATCGACCCGTTTTCCTTATGTGCAGGTGGCGTGCGACATACCGTTGGAAAGCTTTCGATAAAGGCTACGACTTTGCTTTAGACCTCATCTCAATTAGAGGTCTACACACAAAATTATAGGCCCCCAAAGTCGTGAGAGTCCCAACTTTGGCAATTTCGGGACTCCCACTTGGGAGTCTCGGGACAAAATGTCATTTGAATGTGGGCCTCATGGAGAGGTACAAAATATACTATAAAGGGGAAGGTGGTGGGTTCCCCCAAGTCCGGGTCGTGGTGAGTCTTGTGAGTCCAAGTTGCCCTTGGTTCGTCCTAGCACCAAAAGTGCTCCAACTATGCACTAACCACCTTGTGTTAGTTTTGTGTAGGTTTGTGTGAGTAGTTGAAGCTTGTCAATCCTTCCTAGTCCCATCCTGGAATTCTAGCACACCCCTCTACCCCTCCAAAGTGCTACAAGCTAGGGAGCATGCCCCGACTTTTTACTCTTTCGCTATTTTCAATTTCAACTCACATTTGAGTCCCTCAAGGAGTTAGGAGCACATCAGTCAAAGCCCAAAAATCATTTTGTTGGACATTTACAACCTTGGAAATGTGGTTTTTGCATCATCCATTTTGTCATGGATAATGCATAAGAATTCCTCCTTCGATTGAACTGATTCTACCCTCAATGTATAATATAATCTCGACATGACTTTTGGTGCAAGATGTGTTTTTGAAGCTTCATTTCATACTCAATTGCATCATTGTTATGATTTCCCAATTTGGATATTAAATCCTTGAGGGATTCACAAATAGTATATTTTACGAAAATTGATCCTCATTTTCACACATCTACATTAAAATGGTGTCTTTTCCTCAACCTACTCATAACAAATTAGGAAATACCTCCAATGTTTAACTTGTTTTTTTGCAATGCAAGTAAAACATAAATCAAATTAAGCTTCAAGAAAATGGATGCCTGAACAACTAAATGTTTCCAACCATATTATCATTTTTGGCTGAGTAGTAATCTAAACAAGAGTCCACTAATGCAATTATTTTATCATTTTGCTCTTTGAAAACTCTTCTAAAATTTAGGCAATAAACGTCACACATCTTGTCTACCATTTCCCATGCTCTTCATTTGATGGGGCATTATACCTTCAAACAAGTTGATTAGTGATTGAACATTTGATTTTGTATGTTTTGTTGAAATTTGTAACTTATGTGTACCTTTATTACCATGTGGTAGAAATTGACAACCTCGTTTGCTATTAAATTTGTACAACATATACATTGACATCGACACACCAATGATTTTGTACCAAGTAGTTTCACAAATATCCACACCTTACACAATGAAATTTTTTTGGCACCTAATGTTTCTTTTCGTATACAACCTTCTTGGAATATCTAAACCATAGGCTCTTCGATCTTGAAACAACAACCTCCAATACTTTTGCCCCAAGGACAACATTTTTTCACAAGGGAAATGTTGACAACAATTCATCCCATAACACATCAACGCACTCACATTTCACACAAACTCCTTAAACAAAACCTTCTCAATCCTGGAAATTGTACCTTTAGAATCACATGAACTTCGTTTCCTTTTATGGAAAGTATATTGTTTTTTCTTCACACTAATTGTTCCCATTTCATCAACACTTGGAACATGGCCTTCATTATGTGTGATGAAATGTTTTTGCAAAAAATAAACCATAAAAAAAGAAGTAAAACAATGGCCATTTCCAAATTGTCATAATTATTGACATAGTACTAAAACAATATAGAATACATAGCCCAACATGATCCTCACCAAGATGATCATCAACAATTGCCTCCATAGGGTCACATTCTATAACTTGACCTTTTGCAATGAATATGCCATCATCATCTAAAAGATCACATTCAACTCCTCTCCATTGCGACCTACATCTTTTTACAATTTTTGAATTACCTGCATCGCTACCCTCTACAATTTTTTCGTCATGTTCATCCTCATTTTGTTGCCTATTCATTTGCTCTTCCTGTTCCCAATTTATTTCCAAAACTTCTTGTTTTCTCTATCTTCATATCTTGCCACAATTTTATTTTCACTTCCTTTTTCCTTATTAGAATCATATCCAATCCACATTATAAAACATTGCACACCATCGTCTAAAGTACAACACATTTGTAAATGAATCTTTTTGTCACAAAACCCATTTCAAATACCTCCCAATTCCTCAACTTCATTGACATTTTCAAAATGGAATTCAAGCAAATCCTCATCCCAACATGAAATTTGTTTCTTTCCCAAATTATTACAACCATCCATGGTAACAAAACATTGTTGTAACCCTATAGTAATCACCACATCATCCATGGATAAATCCTTCAAAGACCAAAATACATCCTTTCCAATGGCTAACCTGAAATATCTAGTACAGTAGCCTCCCGCCTAAGTACGCAACTTGAACCTGGGAGGAGTGTGCGTACTTAGCCGGTAGGTGCGCATTTTAGACCAATCACTTTTCTTTGTAGCCACAACAGCAGCTTTCGCAGCATCCTCATCAGTCTGATGACCATTTGAGGGTTTCACGTTCTTCTCATACGAGGGGATTGTAATGAAGGCAAGGGTGGGGTTTGAGTTCAATATTGCCGATTCGGTGCGTTGTCGTTCAGAGATCATTTGTGCGAGAGGCTCATCGAGAATCTCAGCGACGCGTTGGTGATAGGAATGTTCAGCTTCAACCATAGCAGTAAGCCGCTGAAGAGTCAGCCGTTGTTGTTATGTCTCTACCATTGTCATTGCAGTTGCGGCTTCATTACCAAGAATTGCCATGGATGCCGAAAGCTCACCCAGCTTTTGCTCCGCGATTTGGAGTTTGAGTGTGTTCTCAGGGTTAAATCTTGCTGTCTCCTTGTTTCGCGCCATTCTCGTGCCGACTTCCGTAACCTGAACCTTTGCGTCTTGGCGGAGGGCTTTGTACCTGTTTGTCAGCTGTCGATCAGTTGTCGATCAGCTGTCGAGCATCTTCTAACGGTGCTCCAGTCACCATGGCTTGAAGCGGATCTGCAACTTGTGTTCCAAATATTCGGTTCGTGTTATCCCGCTCTCGCTCCACCTGTGACCTCGTAGCGCCATATTGCATCGCGGCTCTCGCAAGCGGACTTCCAACTCCCGGCCCTTCCATTCCGTACTTCCTGCACTCCTCCGCCAGCTTGGTCGCCACTGAACCCTATTTTTTTAGGAAAATAATGCATACTTTATCGGGATGCGTACTTAAACGGGTGCGTACTTAGGCGGGAGGCTACTGTAGCTAGTGTCCAAATAAAAAGTTTACCTTCTTCAAAGGTTTCAAACACAACTTCAATTAAAACCATTATGTAGGTCTCCACCCCTTAAGCAATATGTATCAAAATAAGAAATGGATCTTTGCAAATTCCAATTCCTATCTTCACCCTTTCACTTTCCCGAAAATCCCATATGCCAACACTATTCCCAAATATGATTCCATTAGCCATATCTTGGGAAAACCTTAAAAAACCACAAATTTGAGGTCAAACTCATCAACAAAAGCCAAGCCCTTGACTAGTGCATAAATAAATTTACCATTTCTATTAGGACAATGTGAACATTGTCCCTCAAGTCTAATTCCTCATTTTGAATGATGTCCACCAAGCCGATTCACAAGAAATATATCCTTTTGCAACCTTATGGTTCTCCATGCTAAGAGTTGTAAAAACACTTGCTAGCGACCAAACATCTATCCTCCTTTCTATTTTTATAGTTTTTAGCATGGTGCAAACACTTGGCATCCACCATCTTTCTACATTGTTAAAAATGGAAAAAATGTGTGGTGGCCACTATGCGTACTTACATCATTCAAAATCGAAAAATTGCATGGTGCCTGCTAGGTGTTTTTACATTGTTCAAAATGGAAAAACACTTGGCATGTGCTAGGCCTTTTTACATCGTTCAAAATGAAAAAAATGTTTGGTGACCACCAAGCATTTTTATATCATTCAAAATAGGAAAAAACTCCTAGTGCGTTTTTACATCGTTCAAAATGGAAAAAATGCCTAATGGCCATCAAACTTTTTTACATCTTTCAAAATGGAAAAAACATCTAATGGCCATCATGTGTTTTTTCCATTGTTGACCATGTAAAAATGCCTAGTGGCCACCATGTGTTTTTTTTTTTTTTTCAAAATTGAAAAAATGCTTGGTGGCCACCAAGCTTTTTTCATCTTTTAAAATGGAAAAAATGCTTAGCGACCACAAGGCATTTTTTCTCCATTCTACATGGGGTCGAATCTTTAAGACAAACTTTAAAACAAAAGATTCCTTTTAAAAAATAAAAAGAAAAAATTCAGGAAAAAAAATTCTTTTTAATTCTTTACAAAATAAAAGGGTTTAGGCCCTTGTTTTATACATTTGTCCATTGTGTACTAATGCATGTTGATTCAAAGAACTTAACAAAATGATTTCATAATATCATATGTGGGGTCTATAATGTAAATATAGTCATGTTATTAGTTTGAACACAAAAATTTCAATTTACATGTTTGTGATAAATCTAATTAGACAACATTCCAACCGTATTCTCATGTATTTGATTATCCGGATTAGAAGAAATGTGTTTTGTGAAATTCTAAATCATGTAAAACTTGTAGTTGAAAGCAAAAAAAATCAAGAATATAAAGCCTCCAATAACTCAAAAAACATATTAATAATTAGGTTGTGGTGATGAATACTAAGAACCCATGCTCAAATTTAAGCAGGTTATCATTTTTCAATACAACATGCATGTTCATTCAAATCTCTTTCCTAGTTTGAAGATTTTGAACCGTTGAGAATAAGGCTTTCTAAATTCATACCTTGCACATATGAATTGTTTCTTCCTAGAGGTGGATTTGTTCAATTTAATCTCTTGGGTTGTCACCATAGCTATTAATTTAAATCATGATTCGAAAAACCAAACAATAATTTAACTATTGTTTTTAGGAAATCACATCTAATTCGAGAATGCTAACATTCATGCTACACCTAGTTATCCTAAATGATGATGGTTTTTAAAGTTTATAGACTATTATAGGATGCAATTACACAAAATCTAAGAACATAGTAACCCAAATATTAGAAAGGTAATCATAAACAAAATATTTGAAAGTATGGACAAGTTAAAGAAGATATCGAATGTAACCCTAATTCAAAGGAAATCATCCATTGCAGTTTGATTTAGAGGTTATGATATATGGCATTGAATTGAAGATAATGAAGATTATATTGAATTGTTTAATCTCAATGACAAATTACTATGAAACCCGAGGAAGAAAAGGAGGAGATGTAATTAGAGGAATGTTGGTGTTTTGCACATTTCTTGTTGTTGGGTGTAAGTGGAAAGAACTATTGGCATCATGCTTGCAATAGTTTTGTGCCCCTTACTTGTTGAAAATCTCATTTAGGAAAATGAAAAAGGAATGCAATGTTCAACATGATGGAATCGAAGGTGCATGGTCACTGATATAAAAATCGTATGAAATGGAAAAGGAAAAAAAATCCAATTTTAGGTTTGCAAATTAAAAATATGACAAAATGTAACAAAACAAAATGAGGTCAAATGCAAAACTTGAAACCTAAAAGCATGAATGCTCCAAGTTCTAGCGCACAATTGCCAAACTACTTTTGAAACCATTTTTATCAAACAAAGGATGGAAATCATTATTTTAAAATTTGCTTTTCTTGTAACATCAACTGGGAGAAACAAAGGTCGTCGAATGGCAAAATAATCTAGGCGCTTCTATCGCACTTCATTGTTATCATCTTTTTTTTTGCTCTGGTAGTCCATATTGAAACTGACATTGAACTTTTAGCTGAATGATTTTCATCATTGCAAGAAAACGTTTTGGATCTTGTCTTTTTAAGACTCCTACCTCTTTTGTAACACTAAAGGTGATAATTGAAAGTGGAGTTTCCATTCCAAGAATAATGATGGAACACCTATACATTTGAATGCCACATCACAAATTTAGTAGGTGACAAAGTAATAATGAAAATTGTGTGAAGTTCATCCATTCATGGGTTTATACATTTTGCACATGAATATCATGTGTTGAAAACATGTTTGACACATGGATAAATGTGTCGATAGATGAAGTTTGAACCAATAAATGAACAAATGTCACATAAATTTTTGTGTCAAATGTGTTTTCAATGCATGATATTAATGCGTGAAGCATACAAATTACAAAAAAACAAATCTTTCATGATTTCTATTACTAAATCTGAGATGTTAAGTTTGTGATTGGCACTTGTAAATTCATGTTCAACAACAACCTAAACTTTAATACATGGAAGTTCCAAAAAATAAATTTTGTGATGTCAAAAATTAGTTATTTTTTAAAATCAGTTTAACAAGATTTGGCTACATATTATGTATGATTGCATAAAAAAATGTCAAACCTTTTACATTATTGGCTACCTTTTACAACATCTCACCATAAATCATTTTTTTCCCATTAATTAATTTATTTTTGGTGATTTCAATGTTGTTATCTCAAAATTTACATAATTGTGTCATTTTGAAAAACGTCATTTGTACTAGAACAAATAATATTCTTAATGCCTATCATGTATTGAATATAATCATAGAATATGTTTGCCCATATGTTGCCATGTGGCATATTAATTTAATTTCGGAATATATATATATATATATATGGTATGTATCGACCTACCTAGCTATGTATACCTAGGTATGTCGATACATAACCATAGATAGGTAAGTAGCTAGGTAGGAATGTAAAATACTAAAAAAATAGGTGAATTAATTATTTAGAATGATTATTTGAATTACTTTGTAGAATGTAGATAAAGTTTTTAGTTAATTAATTTAGAAAATTAATTATTTTGATAATTGAAGATAATTAAAATATTATGTAAATTATTATAATTAATTAATGAATTTATTTACATGGTTAATTAGTAAATTTAGATAATTAGTTGTTAGATAATTAATTATTTTAATTTTTAATTTTCTAAACTAATTTACAAAATAATCACTTGCATTTGATTGATGAATTCATATGAATGGTTTAAAATTAGGTTTAATTAACTAATTCATAATAATTAACTATATTACGTAGTAATTACATATTAATAAATTATTGAAAATATTTCATTATGAAATAATAGATAATAAACTTCAATTTGAGTGTATGACATCAAAGTGTATAAAGGATATGCATATGTACACCTTTATTGAATGTTTAATAGAATATACACATTGTTTATTAAAATGTACACACTTTTATGACATGAAAACTCTTCAAATAATGTATTAAACTTACTTAAAATTCACTCCAAAGGCCTTAATGATTTTATATTTCTACTGACAACATTTTTCTTTCTTTTAAATTCAATTTGAAGTAGACTACTTCTTATGTCTACTTTACCATGCTTTTGCATGGTCACATGGTTTTAAGTTGTAGGATCACATTAAGTTACATTTATTGAATTATCCAAGACTTTCTTTCTTTTCTAAGTTAATAATCCCTGGGTGGCCATCATGTCATATTTATAAATGAAATGCCTATTGAAGAAATTAAATTGCAAAAGTGCAGAAATGTACATGTATATATGGATGTATATATATGGAAATATGAATCTTTGTATAGATGTATATGTATGTATGGATGTGTGCTTGTATATGTTTGTATGTATATATATGTATGTGAATGTATGTGGGGGTTTTTTGTGTTTTTTATAAAACAAGACTTTTCATTTAAGGATGGAAATAAATTCACTATAAAATAATATGTATGATTATTCATTTTAATTATATCAATTATGACTGTTTTCTTGTTTATTAAAAATAAAAATAATGTTCACGTGTGACTAAATTACTCGCATTTAAAACTATTGCAACACAATAAATGAAATACTCAAATTAAAAAATAAATCACAACTAATAATATTTTCTAATAAAATTCATCTTACATTGATGAAAATATTATCTAGAAATTTTTTTAAAATCAAAAACATTGAACTACTTTCATTTTCAATAAGGCAAAGACATAATGATAATTCATACAATCAAAATCAATTAATAACATACATATTTTGTAATGAATTTTTTTTCATTCTTAAATGGTTTGTAGAAGTTGTTTTTTATTGCAATTTATCACCAAATTGCAAAGTGTGACAATGACCTTGTGAAATTAAATAAGGAAAGATTGAAAGGCCATTGTTAGCTGAACACCTTTTTCAGTGATCTTATAGCCAATACTTTGAAATAATTAATGCTATAAATATTGTTGTAACCATTAAATGCACCACATTTATTGTCTTAATCTTTATTTTATAACCATAAGTGCACCAAATTTGCAATAATGATTACCACCTATGCAACATTCTACATTTAAAAAATAAAACCATGGTTTTTAGGTTTAGATATATATGTTTGTTTATATGTATATGTTGTGTGGATATATATCAAAATATGTATATCAGCACAAATGCGCGAAAAAAATGATAATTTTTTTATCCATGTTGGGTAGAATGCCCTCAACATAGAAAAATGGAATGCAACAGTATACACAAAGAAATTGTTCCCCAATGTCAGGAATTAGACGCTAGCATTAGAGAACATTTTATCTATCTATACTATTGCATTCCATTTTTTTGTGTTGAAGGCATTCTACATGGATCAAATTATTGTTATTTTTCTCATGCATAAAGGGTGCTTAAAATTTCTCTTTATTAGTTCAAATTTTGATTAATGGTGAAATCAATGAAGGCACTCATTGCTACAAAATGGCTTGGTGGGAAGCCAATCAAAAGAGTAGACATCTAAATCAAAGATTTTATGACATGCAAGTTTTCGAACAAAAATAGCTCCTTAAGTTGGAAAAGAGGTATGAAGGTTTTGATCTCATAGTTGGGGGGAGCCCATGTAATAATATGTGAGGACATAATTTGTGGATTTGAATTGGTTTAGGTAATGATAAAACGAATGTCTTTTTCGAGCTCTCACAAATTGTAGGATTTTTTGTATTTTTTTACATTTGTAAAAAAAATTGAAGAAGTTATGTAATGTATGTCCATCATTTTTAAAACATTGTTATCCTAACATTACGTCTATTAAAACATACAAATCCTTAAGCTAATTAGTGTCATAGGCATCTTAATAATTAGGTAGTTAGTAATGGTAAAGTTACTATCTTTTAACAAAGGGATGAAGTTAGTGGGATTAAGTAGTTGATATTAATGAATGGTTGGGTGTAATCTACCCAATCACTAATGGGAGGGTTGACTTGTGACATTCATATTCAATAAAATACCATGTTGCACTTAGTGGTCAACATGTGAAAACTTCTTTCATGCTATATATATTTTGAAACTCGAAGTAGTAGGCAACATCTTTGGAGGGTTTGTAGGTGAAATGAAGGAAAGATAGTAATTGTGGAAGGCCTACAAACCCCATTGGACTTTGTTTTAAAATGTTGCAGGTACTTTAAACCTTCGGAAGGTAGTTATGTGTTTATAAATTTTGGTTTTATTATATTTTTATTAAAAAAATTTATTATTAATTTTCATGAAAAATTTCATTAAATCATTTGAATTAAAATAAATATTGATATTTTGAGATTGCAAGGTTTACATAATTTTTGGTGGAGAATTTTACATTTGTTATTTTTGTGAAAAAAATTATTTTACATATAAACAAATGGCATATATTTCATGAGGTACATGTTTATGTGGTTTTTTTTCATTTTACTTAGATGTAAGTCTTAGGTGGCCATCATGTGTTTGTTTTTTTCTTTCATGCCATTGAGCTACTTGGAATTATTAATGATTTTGTTATTGTATGAACAACAACTTTGAATCCATAAACATTATTGCGATTGATGGATTGGGTCATGTTGTGTTTAATTCATTGTAATTCAATAAATAATTTGTTTGTTCTTCATGAATAGGAGCATTGATTTTCAACTTTGATAATGAATAACTTATAATTTTCATTTGGTGGGCACTAAGCAAAAAATTATTTTGAGACAAAAATTTGTTTATGTGGGTGTTATATTTCTAAATGATTGTTATTTTTATTTGAATATAAAGTTACATTTGTTAAATATGGTGGCCAGTAAGTAGAATTCATACCATCCACCATGTTGAGTAAAGTCCTAAATTAGTTAAACATGTGTTAAATTATAGAACAACCAATTGTAAACATGTTGTTATTCAATAGTTATTTCAACTTGATAAAATATTAACGATTGAAATTGAATGAAAAAAAAACACATATTTGTAATTCATTATGATTTTTTGTATAACATGTTAAATATGGTGATATAGCATTATGTCGTTGTGTTTTCATTGTGGATATATTGAATTTCAAACTTCATTTTGGTTTTTTAAGTTCCACATTTATTTTGACATGAGATCAATGACCATTGTTTTATACCTTTTCAAAGATGAAAAGGGCAAAAAATGTAATCATTTGAATATATATGTAAAATTAAATCTAAGCACTAATTATTTAGATTTAAATTGATTTTTTTCATTTCCAAATAACATCTTTTATAATATTGTTGTAACATCATTAAAAAAATCATTACTTTGAAAATATTCCACATTTGCATTATATGATTAATGCCCATTCTTATTAATATTTACACAAACTTAACACCATTTAATAAAATTAATAATATATTCAATCACTTTTCAGTTTTCAAGTAAGGACTTTTTGCGAGTATGTAGTGGTTAATTCAATATTAGTGAATTTTGTTCATGCCTAAAAATGAAAATTTTGTTTGTTGTTTTAAGGTGAAATAGTGGATGAAAACCTAATTAGATGTTTAGAAATACAACATTGAGTTCATTGATGAAAAGGTAAAAAAATACGTTAATGAAAAGAAAGTAAAATGAATATTTAAGTTTAACCAAGCAATCATACAAAAAGCTAATTTTTATTACAATAGCGTAAATTGGCCAATCATCAATCACCTACATATGACCAAACACTTATTTATATCTTCATCATATGGGATTCATTTTGAGCCATTTAAAATGTTATGGGAGTGCTACTTTAGGTTTTAGAAATCATCTTTTTAGTGCAAAAGTAAAAGATTATTGAAAAATAACACGAAGAAAAATAAGCTTTTCAACTTACAAATTTTTATTTATTTTTCTTTGGGCCCCTCCTACTTTCAAACCACATAACTTTCTTATTTCTTATTCATTTAAAAATATTTAAAATGTTATTGAAGCAACACTGAAGTTCTACAAATCATCTTGGAACTCTAATACCAACAGAACGACATACAAAGAATTTTTTGGGTGTTCGGGAACTTGCTTTTGTAACGTTCAATGATTTTTTAATTTTAATTTTTTGAATTTTTGACCCCCCTCTACTTTGGGGGAGTGTAACTTTTTCAATTCTATTCCATTTTTGACAATTTGTAGTGCACTCAATGTGCCAATAGGAGGGGTTCAAGTTTTGTTGGACACCAGAAGTAATGAAGCCCTCTCCTTGGATCTGACTTGCCCTAAACATTTAAATGTTCAGTCACCAGCTGGTTTACCGTAAGTACAATCTTGTTGGGCTTCTAGAATTTGGATTATGTTGAAATGTAATGTCACACCTCCATTCCAATTACACATCTACTTCTTAAGATGAGTATTTGGGTGCACACCCGAATGGGGGCGGGTATTACAATTTGCAACAAACCCTTATTAGGTATCAAGATGAGTATCAAAGTTGACAATTGTGGTTATAACAAATAAAATACTCAGTTATTGTATATAACCATGGTTCTTAATTTTTTTTGAAAATCAAAATTTATCTATAACCGTTGGGTCTTTGTCAGTTCTTTCATGAAGCCCCATGGTTCTTTGAAGTTTTTAAATACCCATAACTGGCACTTCCTTGAATCTGATTTCTTTCAAATACCCAGACCCAGTGGTTCTTTGATTTTGAAAATTCTCAAATACCCAGACCCAGTGGTTCTTTGATTCTCAATTTTTAAAGTGTCAATGAGTTTTACACAAATCAAATACCCACCCCACACTTGGTGCACACTCCAATGTCATTGACTGTGTTAAGTTCAAAGCCTTTTTATTGCCAAATTTCAGGTGTTATAACCCGAATGTGTGTTACTCCACAACACAAATGGAAAGCTTGGTACAATCAAGGTTAAATGCTAATAATAATAGATATATTTATCACTTTTATTATTTCAAAAAATTTTGATGAAATTTTGTTGATTTTTCCCCCAAAAAATTAAAGAGTAGTTAGTTGAATTTACACTAGAAAAGGAAAAAAATCCAAAAACAATAATCCCAATTTTTTAGTACACAATATTTTGAAAGAAAACACTGATCACAGTATTTGAATGTATTTGTAATTATCATTCTACTCAATAATAATCTTTGGTGTTTTCCCTTCTTGATTAATTCTGCTCTTGGAGAAATTCATTTGTTAAACCATGAGTAGGTAGTCTATAAAAACCACCCTGGTAGAATTTGTTTTTGAAATATTTATGTGCAAATGTAACCCCCAATGATGTTACCACAAATATGGCTCTGTACCTCCAGCACCTTAAACCCTAACCTTACCCAAATAAGTTATATATAACCTCTTCTACCGGATGTGCATAATGCAACTATCCATATCCAACAAATGAAATACCACTAAGGTCTGAATATGAATCTTGATATCATATAACAACATTCGGATATCCATAGAGATCGGTTAGTAAGTACTTGTGATGTTAATTGTTGGATGCATATAATGACGGATAGTAAAATTAGACTAGATATAGGACATGGATATATGTATATCCGGGTAATATTCATATCCGGATATAAAGATATAACCAAACGACACTGGTTTTTACCCAATGACTTTTGCATTGCATAGGGTTCTAGCCAATTGACTCCATCCTGGTTTTTACCCAATGACCTGCCTGCATTGAAGTATTTTAGCCAAATGACTCCATCATGGCTTTTACCCAATGACTTGCATTGAAGTGTTTTAGCCAAATGATTCCATCATGGCTTTTAGCCAATGACTTGCATTGAAATGTTTGAGCCAAATAGCTCCATCATGGCTTGTACCCAATGACTTGCATTGAAATGTTTTAGCCAAATGACTCCATCATGGCTTTTTGCCCAAGGACACATGTCATGAAGGTTGTTTAGCCAATGATTCCATCATGACTTTTAACCCTATGATCTAACTATACTTGGGGGGGTGGTACCATTTACATCCATTGGTGGCCCCTGGTCCATAGCTGGGTTGGCTGCTACGTAGCATCAAACCCTAGTACCTCGGCAGATTTGACACATGCCTGTCAAATAATGAATTTATTCTAAAATTCCATTTATACAAATAGAATATTGCTAATCATTTCTTGCACACTATTTTCTTTTTAAATTTGAAAATTCCAACATTTCTGAAAATAATAATTAGTGCCAAGGTAATAGGGTAATCATGTTGTACTTTGAATGTCATGTATTGACTGACACAATACATAAAGCTTAACCTAAAGATGAAGGCTATAGTCTCCCTTATGTCTAGCATTTGAGAAGAAAAACTTATTCAAACTAGGGACAAGTGGATTTTTTTTTTTCTGAATTTTTTATTTAAAATTTTAGGGAAACTTTTTAAATTTCTAGTTTCTAGTGTAAATTGAATTAATAAAAATTTTGGGGGGAGAAATTTTGCCAATTTCTTTTTTCAATACTACAAAATTGAAAAGAAAAACCCTACTAGGGGGACCTTAAGAGAAAGGTAAGGAGTGACAAAGAGACCGAGGAAAGAATATAGTTAGGGGGTTGGTATAAATATACTATGAAATAGGTTTGTATCTATGGAAGAAGGGTATGGATGCCAAGAACTCCCAAGATTGTCCCTTGTCTTTTTTCTTTGCTTCTCAAGGATCTTAGATGTGTGTGTGTGTGTGTGTGAATAATTGCTTTCCAAACGAGAGGGCTGAAGCTTCTGCAATAGCTTAGGTGTCACGTGCCAATAACCCAAATGGCAGATGGGATTCCCCCAAAAATTGAAAGCCTGTGGGAAAAGAACCTTCATGATTGGCCTTTTATGGACTTTCCTATGTCTCAAATTCAATTGGATTTTGCCTCTCAACCTTTGACCAGTTTTCACACACGGTTAGGGTTTTGTTGGCTGCAAGTGGTCTCTCCATCTTGTCCTTAGAAAGAGTCTACTCACACTCCATCATCATCATCATCATGATGCATTAAATAAATAATCAGTAGTTTTCATGAAAAAACTGGCAAGACTCTTTGGTCAAGTATTTGGTTTTTTCAAAAACAATTGATAATTGTGATTAGGGTAGACTGGCTCATCACCGATTGCTTGCCTATCACCAAACACTTTTTTATATCTTCATCATATGTGCTTCATTTCCATTTGGAGCGATTTAAAATGTTATGGGAGCACTCTACCTCAAGCTTTTGCAATCATCTTTGAAATGCAAAGGAAAAGGAGTAATGAAAAAAATAACAAGAAGCAAAATAAACTTTCCAACTTACTAAATGTGGTTTTTTCCTAACCTCTATATGCTAGAACCGAGTCTTTGAGTTTTTGGCAGGTCTGAATATGAATCCTAACAGGCGCCCTAATAATTGCCAGGGGTTTGTTTCTTGTTTTTGCCCAACACTGGTTTGGATTCCATTGGATGTTTTAGAGGACTGTGTAGTAAATTTTGGATGAAGAAAAGTCAAAACATGTTGATTTTGGCTCAACAAAATGTCCTTGGCCCAACATTTTTGCACATGATGTTCAGGTTGGCAAAAATGCACAGCCAAGCCTAAAACATGTTATTGATTGGCTAGATGGTTTGATTGGTCCAGATGGGTTGGTATTATTAGTCTCCTACCTTTGGTGGTACTAGTTTCAGTTGTATGGGTGAGGTTGGGAAAAAGTGAATAACTAATCTTGGATGTGAGAATTACAATTGCAGGGCCACATACTGAGCATTAGAGCAGCTACTTTCAAAGGTTAAGTGAGGCTCCCCATTGAGGGTGTTAGGGTTGGAAGTTTTTTGTACCATTGTTAGTCAGGTATCTAGCTGGGTGGGCAAGAAGTTAGAACTATTGGGTAAGGTTTTAGTTCCATACACCTTACCTGGAACTGGGTCCAACATTTTGGAACTGCATGTTAACCTGGCTTAGAGATCTGTCTAATTAGAAGATTCGTCTTCACACTCATATCCGGGAATCAGGTGAAATTTCCCTATCAATCACAAGAGCCAAGTATCCCATTCACAACATTTTAATTTATTTTGTTATTGATGTTGCACCTATTTTTGTCAACATTGTTGATGCCCTTGTTTAAATTTGTGATAAATCTCCAACATTCATGGCATTTTTTTCATGACTTCTAATTAATTTTTTTCACTTTTATTGTTGTTGTTTGTGCTTGTCCAAAAATCATGTTTTTTCATGTTCTATTTTCACAAGTCGAAGTTGTTATTGCATATGCATCTCAAATTTGTTGTTGCATTGTGTTCGAGCTTGCAATAAACCTTGAGAAAAGTGACAAGTGACCTCAACAACTTCAATTTCTTTCAAGCATTTTATATTTTCTCACCCCTTCCATTTGTTTGTTGTTGTTGTGTTCTTGTTGCAACTAAAGTAATGATGTATTCTTTCATCCTTTCCATTTTTCTACTACTACTATGTTTTAGTTACAACTAAAAAGGTGAAGCAACTTTGTATTCTTTCACCCCTTTCATTTTCATTGTTATTGTTGTGCTCATATTGCAACTAAGAGGATGAAGCAACTATGTATTCTCTAACCCCTTCCATTTTGTTGTTGTTATGGTCTTGTTGTAGTTAAAAAGATGCAACAACTTTGTATTATGTCACCCCTTCCATTTTGTCATCATTATTCTATTCTTGTTGCAATTAAAAGGATGCAACTTTTGAGGACATCCACAAGTGGCATTCACCTTTACACAATAAGGTCTAAAAATATTGAGGAATACGGTGAATTTGTGTCTCCTACTAAAAGTATTATTCAAAGATCCAAAAAAAGTCACATATTGAAACAAATGCATCTTGGGCACTTTTTATTCCATAGCTTTTGGTCAATTGAAGCATATGGTATCCTTGGCATCATAGTGCAAGTTATCAAAGGTTTTTTATTTTCAATGATGGTGCAAAAATGAATTTTTATAATCCCCAAATCATGCAATATATTGTTTGCCATTGGAATCCAATTGATGTTAATGTTAATATGTTTCCCATGGAAAACATAAATGTTTTGCGAGGTATAACAAATATCATAATTTTTATAAAAAAAACATTTATCTCATGAACATCTAGAAGTGTGTATGAGGTTGGAGTTGATGTTGGTGACGAAAACTTAAGGAAATGGAAATCAATAATTAACAACAAAAATTTGAAGAATACCCCTCCTTCTATGATTAATAAATTTTTTGGCATGACCTTTTTAACAAAGTTGACCTTACACGGCATGCCTTTCTTGAATACCTAGCTTATAAATGACAAAAGGTTAACACCTTTTGTCCTTTGTTGAAAACCCATGGTTGAAATGTATGGTTTTAAGATAATGTCTAAATGTTGTATTTTATTTCAACATCAACTATGATAGATGTGTTGCCAAACATTATGAAAAAAACTAGGGAGAAATTTGTTTTACTCTCACTTATTTCATGCCTTACATACATATTTTTTTAAATCTTTAAATGTCTTGTGGTGGACATGGCATTTTTGCCATGAGTTTTGATTTTACTAAAACATTATGGGAGCCCACACATGTCATAGTGAGAATTTTGTGTGTGTTGTTGTTGCTTGGCAACAACAAGTCAAAAGCCTTTTTTCTAGTTTTGTTGATGCTTTGGGATTTCACATTTGACGTTTAGAAATTTCTAGGTATTTTGTATGGTTTTGTTGATGTGGGGTGTTGAGCTTGAAAGTTTGTTAGTTTCTTTTGTTCTATTGATGCATGGGTGGCAACAAATCATAAGTTTTTTGGCATTTTTGGGGCTTTGTTAATGCACAAAGATTTGATTTACTAAAATTATTTTTCATATTTTGTGGTTATGTTGATGTGGAGGGGGGGGGGGCAAAAAGTCACAAGCTTCTAAAATTTTATTGTGGGCTTTATTGATGTGTGGAAGCAACAACCAACAAGTCATTTTTGTTTTATAATTATGTGTTATGTCAATGTCTAAAGCTTTTTATTCCTATGGTTATGTTGATATGGGGAAGAAAAAACAAAGATGTGTTGGTTGCTAGTTCCAAGAATGATTTGACCCAAAAAAAACCACTTCAAGGAAATAAGAAACTATGTGTGCAATTTGCAATGAAAAAAATATCATGGCCTATTGATGCTTGGACCACTTGATTAGGACTTATGGGATTTTTTTGTGATCAATATCACATTGTATGTTAGGAATTATATTTTCATGTAATTTTTTTAAAAACTAAAAAATCATTTCATCATTTTAATTAAACCCATAAACCATAAGAATACCAAATACCACCTCTCTCTTTTTAAAAATGAAAATCATCATTTTAAGGAATCATTGTTGTTTAAAATGCCATTTAGAACCTTATTCAAAGGTTTTCATATACACTTCAAAATTTTATCAAGACCACATCTAGAGGTTCCATGATTTTTTAAAAAGATTCGTGATTAGAATTAAAGGTTTTTGAAAAAATGAAAAATTAGTAAACATTGCTTCGTATCTAGGGTATAGTTATTGTAGCCTTTGGATTATGTAAAGAATTTATAGCATAAAACCCAAAATGGATAGCCTTTCACTTTGTGGAATCCTAACCAACTAGGCTATAATTTGTTGTTTTGTACAAACAACCATCAACAATGATGGGACAACATACTATTGCAAAACGGAATTTGGATTTGTTATGACTTAAAAATATATCGAGATGTAAAAGGAGAAGGTTGGATGAAATAGTGCCAAAAGATGCCTTGTGTTTTGGTTGGTTGTTTCCTATTCATGATGGTATTAACATTTTAAACTAAAGGATTACACAAAGAAATGTATCTTTTTCAAACTAGTTAGGTTTATTTGTTATGTTTTATTGGTGTTTGCTAGCTACTATGTGTGATGTTGAATTTTTATTTTTAGTGTTTTTCTTCTTTTGATGGTGGATGCTCAATTTTTGGTGGGTGATGAGCATAGGAGTTTGGCAATGATGGATGGTGTTTGTGTGGAAAAGGATTTAAAGGATGGAAGATAGTGAAACGAACATTCAACATTAGAAAAACTAAATATATATATTTTATCTTCTTGATGCAAAAACTATTTTTGTTCCAACATGTTATTATTGAAGGATTACAAACAAGGGGTATGTCCTTGAGGTAATATAATTTTTGTTTGGGTTTAATTAGATAACCATGGGAATACCTTCCATTGCAACCATGGTTCTTGTGAAGATATGAACATGTGCATAAATAAAGATAGGATAATGTGGTGGGAGGTGATGAAATATGGAATGCAAAATGGAACAAGGTTATGGTTGTTTGTCTAAGGAATAATAGGATCAACATTTGGGATGCATTGGGAATATGTTTAAGTTTTTCACCAAGGGTTTGAAAAAGTTTTTTCTTTTTTGGGATTATGGCTAGAATTACATTAGAAAATATAGTCTCCTCAATGGTTACATATAAGTATGTTATGGAGAATTTATGGGAGGTTTGTCTTCAAGGCATCAACATATGGGTACGAACTTTTCTAATTCTATAAATAAGCAGGACATGGGAAATTATTAAGGAGATGGATTTGGGGTGTTTGAAAAGGAAAGATGTAGGGGACACACGTGTTTGAGAGTTTGAACTTTTGTTCTTATGAATGAAGGGATAATCTAAGCATATATTTACTTAAAAATTTCATGTCAATAACCATATCTAAATTTTCATGATGTTTTATGAAATATTCTAAGGGGATTTGATCCCAATGCCACATCCTTCACTATTTCACCAATATCATTGGCTTCATGCTTCACTTCATTGCACTTGTAACAACAATGTGGTGTTTAATTTTCAATGTAACATATGTTGTTTATGTGTTACTTGTGTCTCATTTCTTTTTTTTTGTACCATCTCTCTCATAATGTCTACCTTGGTTCATTTGTAATTATTTTTCACACCATTTCCATTACAACATCTTTATCCCAAATAAAAAATAACATTTTTTTGTTGTTTCATTTTCAAAACATTGAACTTGTTTCCCCATTTTATAGCATTTTTTTATTTCTTTTTACTTGTGTATTAGCTTTTTAAATATGTATTGGTGTAGCTTATATCATTGGCTAGAGTGTGAAGTAGTTTTTCAACTAAATTTCCTTTTAAAACCATTTTTTGGAATTTAATTGAATTTCCAATGACAAAACTACTCAAAATTCAATATATCTCGCACTTCAAATCTAAAAATTTCCAAATCACCTTCATTAATTCATGTTCATTGAAGGTTTACCAACAATAATAAAAGCATGCCCAAATTCCCTTAATTTTATTTTTTCGATCAAAATGAATTTTCATTGAAAAATTTGTTCAATATTCAATACCTTGTCCATCATAGGTTGAAACATTATGAAACGAACTCAACACACCTTTACTCATCAAGGGCTTTCCAATGGTACTAAAAACATAACAGGAAGTGTCATGGTTTGGGAGACTTCAACATCATGACAAACAAACAAACAAACTTTTTGATAAATAAATGTTGTTTTGCTTTGTATTTTTAGTTTGATTCAAATTATTACTTGCATATTGTCACTTTGTAAAGTCCTAAAGAAATGGATGAATGTGACTTCTCTTTGTGTGTTTTGTGTTTTGTAAGTTGCATTGGAAGGTGAATGATAACCTTAACATTGAAATAAATGACCCTTTTATGCAAATGTTTTGTAACATTAATGTTAAGATGTAGTTTTTAAAAAGAGGTATTGTTACTTTAATAATGCATGTTCACACTAACTTAAGTTTAGTGACAAGTCATATGGAACCTCGTACTTGGTGTTAATTACAAATTTTTGGTGTGGATTCATCTTGTGTTAACCACTAAAAACATCTTGAAAGGAGGTTCCAATGGACATAAAAACTATATTGCCATCATGAGACACATGTTATGTGAGAAGGTCCACATACTTAAGAACATTTATTTAGACTTGATTGTTGTCCACAATTATAGCATTAGGCCTTCAGTCCTTTAGCAAACATTGGGACAATGCATGCAAAACAAGATTAAGGCCGATTTTTGTAGCTTTTCCAATGACAATGAATGTCACAAGTATTCCATTTTGCCATTCATTCAACACCATCGTGGTGTAAAGGGGGTACTTCAAATAACAAAAGTGTTGCGTTAGGAATAATGGTCAAGTAAGTTATATTTATACAAAACTTAATTTGTAGATGTAAAAAAATGGATGAAATGTACCCACCTTTGGTTTGTGCCAAATGTTGCATCAAAAGAGATTGAACTCTTATGTCCAATTTTTTTCATCATTTCTACTTTCTAGGGGGTTTGGATGCCAAGTGTGAATGGGGTATCATCTTGGCTTGGCAAGTTCATATCCATTAGGGCATGCTCAACATAATACAAAACTGAATTTGGGTTTTCCATAACCCACATACACACATTACTAGATCCTTAGGGTGTTTCTACCATAATTCATTTGCTATTTTGCTTGATAAATTTCTAAAATCAGATGGAGAACAAATGTGTCTTGTGTTATGGGCTCATTTTTCAAACCCTTTTTCCTCACATATGCCTTGTGATGAGCCATGATTTGTGTAAGAGAAATGCCTTGCCAAAGGAGCCCATTAAACAAACTTTCATATTATCGGACAATTGTGAACCAAGGGCATGTTGATATCCAACAACAAATTTATGGTCATGATAAACCTCACCTTATTTGTTTTTATGTTTTGAATTGAAATATATCAATTGACATAGGTTTGGGTCTAAGTATGGTTGTTTTGCTATGAAATACCTTTGACAATTGTGTTTGATTGACATACTGGCCAATGTTTTGGAAATGATAGTGTTCATTTTGCACCTTGGTTGGATTTTGGGAACTCCAACAAAAAATTTTACCCCTTCCTCTTCTTGAATGTATTTTTTTTCTTGTGATATTTTTGTTTTTGTTATGTGGACAACAACTTTTGCACGTTATGTGGAATCACTCTTAACTATTACAAAAGTGGGGTGTAATTCATTAGCTTAAACCATTATGGGACCTTAAAAGTGAAATAAATTCATTGCACTTGAGTGATTTCACCCTAGTTAAATTTATTTCATTATATAATCACTATGTAAACATCATGTTTCACTACTAGTTGATAAAATTCACTATTATAATTTATTATGATAAATATTGCTATTTTTATGTTGTTGTTTTAAATACCCTATGCTACTTTATGATATTTTACATTATTTTGGGCTACCTTAAGTATTTTAATTTATACTCTAAGTTATTATAGGTTATTATAAATTATTATACATGATTTTACCTTAAGGTATTATAGTTAGTTTATTATAGGTTTTTTATTTTAAATTATTTTAAATTAAGTTATTCAACTAGCTTTAGGTTATACTTTATTTTTAAGTTAATATATGTTATTTCAAATTATACTTCAGGTTATTCAATGTCATTATACTTTATGTTATTATAAGTTATTTTATCCTAAATATAACAATCTAAAATAATCTAAAATAAAATATGATGACCTATGGCAAACTAACGTATAATATTTTATAATAAAATAACTATCAATAGCCTATGATAATATAACCTAAAATATCCAACAATAACTTATAATAAAATAAGCATCAATAGTTGTAATATAACATAAAATAACAAAAAATAGCCACCAATAGCCATTAATACAATAACCATTAATAACCATCGTTAAGATAACCACCAATGGCTTATAATAAAATAACCACCAATATAATAACTACCAATATCCATTAATAAAATAATCATTATAAACCACCACTAGAAAAATTACTAATAACCATTAATAAAATAATCATTAATAACCACCAATAGAAGAACAACCAATAACCACTAATAGAATAATCGTTAATAACCATCAATATAATAAACCATTAATAACCACCAATATAATAAACCCTAATAACCATTAATAGAATAGGAAACAATAACCACCAATAGAATATATAGGCACCAATAGCCACCAATAGAATATATATGCACCAATAGCCACCAATATAATATATAGCCACCAATAGCCATTAATAGAATATATAGGCACGAATAACCACCAATAGAATATATAAGCACGAATAACCACCAATAGAATATATAAGCACCAATAGCCACCAATAGAATAACCACAAATAACTTATGGTTATATAACCTAGAGCAACCAATAATAAGACAAGGTGACATAACCTTCAATAGTTAAAAGTAACCAACAATATATATATATATATATCATAATAGTTGCAAATAACCTAAAATGATATAACCTACAATACCCAAAAAAACATAGAATTTTAAAAAAACTTACAATAATAATAAAAATAGCCTAAAATGATATAGCTTAAAATAGTCAAAAGTAATATAAAATAACCCAAAGTAACTTAAAATAACCAAAAGTAACCTAGGGTGAAATAACTAAAAATAACCAAAAATAATTGAGAATAACCATAAATAACCATAAATAATGTAGGGTGAAATAACTTAGAAGAATGAAAAGTAGCCCTAAAATAGTTAAAATTAACCAAACACATGTAATATTATTATATTAGCAAAAAAATTATCAATTTATTTAACTTTTTTTTTTCTTCAAAATAATGGTCATTGAAATGTTATTAATAGTGATATTTTTAAAAAAATTGTTCAAATGATTTTACACTTTCAAAAGGAAATAAATGTAATAATGTACGTTATTGAAAAATTAAACTAAACTTTAATAATTTCATTTGGACAAAATCTCAATAAGATATGAATTTTCAAATTTTATGTTTTTGTAATGTTTAAAATGAAGTATTTGATAATTATAATGCAATGTAACACATTATCACAACAAATGTGATGGCTTGATGGTAAATTGTTTGCTTCCATCTTAAAGGTTAAGGGATCAAACTTCACAATGGTGTGTTTGTGACCAATAATGGTAAGTTAATTGAATATTTTCCTATGTAATTTTTTAGAATAGGTGTTAACTTAAGTTGATTACATTGCATATATAACTTTGTTACATTTTTTACCTATCATAGGTAATGACATGTGTTAATAATCCATAGGTTGAAAATCATGAAATTATCAATAATATTAAATATTATATAATTAAAATTTAATCAATTTCCATGTTGTTTATTTAATTATTTAACATATGAAATGGCTTGATAAATTTTTATTTAACTAAGTACTAGTAGATCAATTCACTATCTGTAACAATTGGTCCCCATTCATTAGGGTGTTGACCAATTTCACCATGGTAAAAATGTCCAAATTCATTCAAAATCTAGTGAAACCCAAAGTGAACTAAGACGCATTTTGGTGTAGTGTTTGTTCTATCTTCTAGCTTGAAATTACAATTGAACTTAAAGAATATGGACATTGGATGTGAGGTGAAAACGTAAAGATTGTAGACAATTTGCAATAATTATGGTTAATAATGGATGGGGTATGCATGTCATTTGCTAATTTGTACACAAGTGAATCACTATTTGCTCAAAGGTGTGTAAGAATGTTCGGGGCAAAAGATCGAACATGGTCTTTTGTTTTGTTGAACTTACACAAGAAATTTTCATTGTCTTATTCACCATCCGCAAAATCTTGCAAGTAATCCCATGGAATCATTGCAATTTCACTATGGGTGTACAAGCCTCCTCCATGTGTTACATGAAGCAACCATTGTATGTCAGACTTCTGAAATGGCCCAAGAAGAGGTTGCTACATAGTTACTTTCAATGCTTTAAGCAAGTCATTTTTTCAACTAGTAACATAAGTTTCATGCTCTAGTTGATAATTCCTAAACCAATCAACATGATTGTAAGATCATGGCTTGGGAAATGAAAAATCATTCACAACAGAACAAAACATGTTTCAAGAAAAACAAGTTGAGAACATGTAGTGTAGACACATGGGACAACAATTTAAACAATCATGGGTTGGTTTACATTGTTACATTTTTTTGGACTATCCCACATAACATTGGATTAGAATTCCTTTTAGTATAAAATTGGCGCAAAAAGGGGTGAAGGTGGTGGTGTGCAAAGTGGTTGGTAGCTATGTTTTGTACATCATCCACATAATAAGATTTGTCTTTTGGATTGCCATATCCACAATTATCCAAATGTAGGGCAATTGAAAATTTGTAATGTTTTTTTTGCCAAAATTGGAAAATACAACCTTGACACAACAATACATTTCAAACTAATAACACATTTGTACATTAGTTAAAATGCAACCAACACAGATACATGGGGTGAATGGTTTGGGCAAATTGATCCACATAACAAAACTTTTCTAAATTTGTTGTTTTTCTCAAGTAATGGAAATATAATATTAGGGTGCCCTAAATGAAATGCATGTAGGGAAGAAACCATCTTTTCATATTTTAGGGTGTAAACACATTAAAGGGGGGGGGGGGGGATTT